>Ga0209211_10000988_pt1 | contig 56008 bp, 50 predicted proteins | sample RifGroA2_FD_183992 | JGI IMG/M metagenome (GOLD analysis project Ga0209211, IMG submission 183992) | Groundwater microbial communities from Rifle, Colorado, USA - Groundwater A2 (SPAdes) (version 2) | ecosystem: Environmental > Aquatic > Deep subsurface > Groundwater | place: Rifle, Colorado... | reverse complement strand
CATCCCGGACGGCTCTCACTTCCACATTGGTTATGCCGGAAGGCACGCCGATGACGATAGTCGGCCTTGATAAAAATGAGTGTTTGTTTTTGACGACCCGGCGGATAAAATAAGACAGCATTTCTTGCGCCACTTCAAAATCGGAAATGACGCCGTCAATAAGCGGCCTGACGGCGCTGATGTGGCTGGGCGTCCGGCCGAGCATTCTTTTGGCTTCGTTTCCTATGGCCACCACTTGGCCGGTTTTCTGGTTTATCGCCACCACCGAAGGTTCGTTTATCACGATTCCTCCGCCGCGGACATAGACAAGAGTATTGGCCGTGCCGAGGTCAATGCCGATACTGCTGGAAAACATTTTTTTGAATTTGCCGAACATGGATTTATATAGAAAATAATTTAGGATTTAATTTTAGGTTTTGATTAAGCATATTTACTTTAAGTTTGACATATTTTTTGCTTAGTATACACTATCTTCATCACCAACGGAAAAGAACACCCCCTAAGGTCTCGTCCTTACGGGGCCTTTTCTTTTGTATGCAAGCAGTTTCTCCAGATCGTTCATATACCGCAAAAACGGACGGAACATTTTGAACTTCAGCAAGGCCGAAAACTTTAATCTGTTTGGAATTAAAAGGGCGAAAAGTTTATCTTTTTCGAGCAAATACTGAGCTAAACAATAGAAATCACCATCACCCGTTACGATTATCGCCTTGGCGTAATTCGGATATTCTATCATAGCATGAAGAACAAGCTCTGCATCGCAATTGCCTTTTGTCGTCCCGTCTTTGTATTCTAGCGTCGGCTTGAAAATGCAAAGAAAACCGGCAGATTGGAGAGAAACATATAAATCATTATTACCCTCAACGAAACCGATAAACAAAAACGCTTTCGTCACTCCGTATTTTTCTTTGAGGTAGACGCGAAAACGGGCAAAATCCAATTTCCATCCAAGCGAACGTATGCTCAAGTTTAAATTCTGGCTGTCTATAAAAGCGTAGTTGTTTGATTTTTTCTTCATATTCTAGCGGAAAATAATTTCGGATTAAGTTTTGCGTTTTGGTTTATTCTAATTGCCAAGATATAACAAGTAATGTGCCTACTATTATAATTAATGATAAGGCTATAATTTTACTAGCTTTTTTGATCAATCTTGTTTCCTTGTTGTTTTCCTTAAAATAAAGGGGAATAAAAACTAAACCTGCATATATCGGAATGGATATCGTTAACGAAAAGGTATCCAACATAAAAAATATCCCACAACCAAGGCCATCATCGCAAGTAGAAAACCCCCAAATTGTTGCTATGAAATAAGCAATAAATAGTGGTAGAGAATAAATTAAAATTTTTTTCATAATTTTTTATTTAATAATTTTTTTCATTATTTTATCAATCGGCAGGACTTCCGATTTTACTTCGCCTCGTTTTTTAATCTCCGCCGAATCGTTTTCCGCCGTCTTCTCGCTGACTATGACGCGGTAAGGAATTCCGATCAAATCGGCGTCGGCGAATTTTTCTCCGGCTCTCAAATCGTCCCTGTCATCAAATAAAACCTCTATCCCGTTTTTTGTCATTTTTTCGTAAAACTCTTCGGCCAACTGGGACGATCTGCCCGTTTTGCCCTTAAGGTCAATGAGATGAACTTTATAAGGCACTATCGTCTCCGGCCAAATTATTCCATTTTCGTCGTTGCTTGTTTCCACCGCTGTCCCCATCAATCGGCTAACCCCGATGCCATAACAACCCATTATCATAAGCCTTTCTTGCCCGTTTTCATCGGTAAACTTCAAATCAAAAGGCTCGGAAAACTTCGTCTTTAGACTGAAAATATTGCCGACTTCTATGGACTTGTTTTCCTTCAAATCCTTGTTTCCGCATTGGGGGCAAGTCGGCGTTTCTCCCGCGATTTCTTTATTTATCGCCACTTTGCATTTGTCGCAGATATAAATTGTGTCCTCGCCAGCATTGGTAATCGTCTGATACTCGTGGGAATATTTGGAAAAAGAACCTCCCGAAGCGAAGGTCAGGTAAGTTTTTTCGCCGATTCCGCAACGGTTGAAAATATTTTCGTAATACCCTTTCATTTTCTCGTAATAATTCTCGGCGTCTTTTTCGTTGGCATGAAAAGAATAAAGGTCTTTCATAAGAAATTCCCGGCCTCTCAAAATTCCCGACTTGGCCCGTTTCTCGTCCCGAAATTTCGTCTGAAATTGGAACAAAGAAATCGGAAGGTCGCGGTAAGACAAATTGAATTTTTTAACCAACGGAGAAATTATTTCTTCGTGGGTCGGCCCGAGGGCGAAATCAATTTTGGAATAATGGCTGGTAAACCGGAAAAGCGAATCCAACGTTTCCCATCTTCCAGTTTTTTGCCAATTTTCTTTCGGCTGAAGAGATGGCATCAGAAGTTCCTGTCCGCCGGCCATTTCCATTTCGCTTCTTATGATATTTTCTATCTTTTTCATCACCCTTAAGCCCAGCGGCAAAACGGTGTAAACGCCCGCCATCAGCTTGTCTATGAATCCGGCGCGGATAAGCAGCCGCGCGTTCAAAGACACTTCGTCTTTGGGCGCTTCTTTCCTTGTCTTTGGCAATAATTTAGATTGTCGCATTATCCATTATGATATTGGCAAAAAGGCCAGAGGTCAAGATTTTAATAGTTTTAAATCATACGCTTATTTATGCTGGAGCAAAATAAGCGTATGATTTAAATTTTCCTGTTTTTTGTTTTTTATTCTTGCGTTTAAAACAGTTTCAAAATATCCCGATAGGTTACCATTAGCATAAGCGTCAATAAAATCGCCATTCCGGCGCCGTGAACGACAGAACTTATTTTCGGACTGACGGGCGAGCCTTTTATTTTTTCTATCAGCAAAAACAGCAACCTTCCGCCGTCCAAAGCCGGAAACGGCAGGATGTTGATGATAGCCAGATTGATGGAAAGAAAAGCTATGAAACTCAAGAAATAAACGAAGCCGAACTTCGCCGCGCTGCCGGCAATGCCGGCGATACCCACCGGACCGGCGATGGCACCAAGCCCGACATCGCCATTGATGGCTCCGACGACAAAATAAAACAAAGAAACCGCCGTCCCGACAACGACATTGTAAGTCGTTTTCGTCCCCTCAATCACGGCTCTGTGAATCGGCAGCTTCACCGTTCCGATTTCATCCATCGCTATGCCAAGCGCCCCTTCGCCAGACGGAGGATTGATTCTTGGAGTAAGTTTAGCCGAGAATGTTTCTCTGTTTCTTTTGTATTTTATTTCAATTTCTTTGCCCGCATTTTGGCTGATGAAACCGCTCGCTTCGCCGACGCGCGAAAAATCGGCCAACTCGTCTCCCGCCAAAATTCCGGCTTGCTCCGCCGGAGAATTCTTGGCAACTTCCAGAATAATAACTTTTTGATTTTTAATTTCCGCTCCTTTGGGCGCCGAGGAAACGCCGACCGGCATACCGAGAGAAAATCCGGCGATTATCAGAATCCAGGCCAAAGCGACGTTAAAAATAACTCCGGCCGAAATTATCAGCGACCTTGTCCAAATCGGCTTGGAGCCGAAACTCCTCGAGTCACCGGCATCTTGTCCTTCTTCTCCGTGGATTTTCACGAACCCCCCGAACGGAATAAGATTTAAAGAATAAGCCGTTTCTCCTTTTTTGAACTTAACGATTTTAGGCGGAAAGCCGAAACCGAATTCATCCACCCTCACGCCGCTTTTTTTGGCAACGATGAAATGCCCCAGCTCGTGGGACAATATAAGAACAGCTAAAACGATTAAAAATAAAATTATAGACATAGATTGGGTTGCGAGATAACATCATTCCGCTCGGCTCGCATAATTTTCTGCTGAAAATTTGCTCTGCTCGCGCCGCCGCGCTGTGCAAGGCGTCGCGAAACGATGTTATCTCGCAACCCCTAATGCTTAGTTTAAAATCTCCTGCTCTTTTCTCTTGGACATTTCTTCCAAATCGGCAGAAATTTTATCCACGATTTTTTGAAGCTCGTCCTTGAAGCGGAACTTGAAGTCTTCCGGAATTTCGCCGGTTCTTTCTCCTTCTTGGATATCTTTCCAAACTTTATCCCTTTCCTGCCTCATGGAAATTCTGGCCTCTTCCAGTTTGGCCGAAAGCGTTTTTACCAGCGCTTTTCTTCTTTCTTCGGTAAGACCCGGCACGCTGATGCGGATGGATTGCTTGTCCGCTATGGGCTGGATTCCCAAGTTGGAAGTGGAAATGGCGCTTTCTATGTTTTTGATGACGGAAACATCCCAAGGAGCGATGCGCAAAGTCCTGGCGTCCTCAACGCTTATGGCCGCCAAATGCTTCAACGGCGTTTTCGCGCCGTAAGAATCAACAAGCAGATTTTCCACCATCGCCGGATTGGCCCGGCCGGTACTCAACGCGCCTATCTCCTGCTTGAATCTGTCCTTCACCCTCTCCCCCTCGCTTTTAATTTTAGAAAAATCGTAATTCATATTATCAAATTATATACGACCGTCATTTTTTATCAAATTGCAAAAAAATAAAGGGGGTTGTTCTTTGTCAGAACTTCCCCCTTTTTTACTATCCAATATTTAACCTTATTTGACCGGTTTTTGCTGTTTCGTCTTATCGAATCCTGGCAACTCCCAATTTATCGCTAGATCACGAGCTGTTTTTGCAGTTAAAAGCTCTATTAATTGCATTGCCCCGGAACCAGCCCCACTAGATCCATTATTATCAGCACCCATAACAATAGTTGGCACCCAATTCCCGGGATACTTTTCAACTGCCGTGGCATATCTATCATTAATCTTGATAATGGCCTCAAGTTTTCTTTCAAGGCCACCATCGGCTTCCATAATTAATCTTTTGGCAGTCGCTTGCCCCTCTCCAAGCAAAATATCTCTGAGCTTCGTTTGCTCGGCAGCTTTGGCTTCTAAGGTTGCTACCTCTAGTTTTTGTTGGGCAAGTGTCACTTCTGTAGCTTTCAATGCTTCCTGTTTCCACTTTGCTTCTGCTGCATTAGCCTTGCCTTGTTCTGACACTGTAATTGTTCTCTGTTCAGCTTTTTTCGCATCCGCTATCGCGGTCTGAACATCCATAGCAATTACCTGCTGTTGTTTTATCTGTGCTTCTACTGTTTCATCGTAAGGCAATGATGTTATGGTAAAATTAAAAGGTCTTATACCAAAAACCGTAAGGACAGGTTCTTCTTGACGCTCTGGTACACCATTTTTCATGACAATCTCGACAATGGTAACTGTTTTATCTGTACCAGTTATCTGATCTTTTATTTTGGCTTCTTTTGAGGTTGTGCGGTATACCCCATGGACAACCTGGTCCTCAACATAACGAATTAGGTCGTTTCTCTTTTCAGCATATGACTCCTTAGAACTCATCAAAGGACCCGTCATATATGCTGACTTATTGGTAACGGTTTCAATAAGTTGTTTTTGTATAGCACTGGGGCTACCAAACTTACTGTGAAGCTCCGTTAAATTTTCAATATTCAACGGCATTTCGTATTGAATAGACCCTTTCATCGTTCCGTGCCCACCATCATTGAAACGAACCTGTGTTTCAAAGTTGTAAATTGACCTTCGTGGATATGTCGTGGCCTTGCCAAAGCCCTGCCATTTAGTCCCGGGTGTCGTGTACCATGTAAGCTTCCCTGAAAATGGCGCCTGGATAACCATTATTTGATCTGCCTTAAGATGTTCATACGCCTTCATGCATGTCATCAATCCAATAAACAAGAAGATTATTATTAACCACACCATCGACTTTTTCATCTCGTTTCCTTTCTAAACCTGAAGGTTTAATTAACTTTTTTTTATTTCCTTATTACGCGACTTTGCAATAAGTCTTTTCCCTGCATCAATTTCCTTCTTCAATTTTAAGTCTTCAATATCTTCCTTTACTTCCGAAAGTTCTTTAGAAAGCTTCCGTGTCTTACGAAAAAAAGGAAATATTGGCAAACCTTTTGCGACTGGAATAATTAACTGACTTACTACAACCACTATCACACAAACACCAAATAAAAACTCCAGCATATACACAAACGGCACAAACGGCATTTTTTCACCCCCTTTCTTTAATAAATTTTCCAGAAAAATAATATTTACTTGTCAATATGCTGTCCCCGTTGCAGAATCCACTAATTCCTAGCACACTAATGAGTTAATTGTCAAGCGTCGGAGCTAAAACGATTTTTTTACCTTCTTCAACCGCGACAGTTTCGGCGGTTTTAACTTTAAACACGATGAATTTGTAACCGAGGAAATTCCAGAACATGGCTATGGCCGCCGCCATCACGGCGGAAAATTGCGCCCAAAGAATCGGCTTCATATTCCAGAAACTGCCGACCATATTGACGAAAAAATAATCCAAACCGACATTCAAAGCGAAGCTGACCAAACTTATCGCCAGAAACTGATAAATCTCTTTGCCTCTTTTTTTTTGGGAACTGCCTGAAAAAGTCCAATACTTATTCCACAAATAACTGCTGGTAATACCCCAGAAGAAAGACGCGCTTTTAAAACCGGTTTGAGGCCAGCCCGCCGCTATTTTTGTGGCAAAAAGGAAAAAATTAAGAATGGCTGCGTCAAGCACAAAATTAAATCCCCCGACCAGAAAAAATTTTCCGAATTGGTAAAGAGTGCGGCCGGCAATTTTAGCCGCGAAATGGGTGGCCACAATTCCCCCTCCGCAAACCAGCGGAAAAATCAGGAAAAGCCAGCTGGCGTAAGGCATCAAGACTTCAAAAAACTTATTCTCCTCGCTTAAATTCCGGCCGACGTAAACAATCATCAAGGCGGAAGCAAATCCTATCGCCAAAGCCAAGAATAAATCATTTTTTTTGAAATCAGCCATTTTGTTTTTACGCGTTAAATTTTTTGTTTATTTTGAATTATAACATAATTTAATCAAAAAAAGAAAAAATATTGGATGGAAACATAGAATGACGAAATAAAGAAATAAAAAGTATGTTAATAAAAATGTTCCCCTTATTTAGGCGATAGCATAATTAAGAGGAACATTTTTATTTTAGTATACATATTTTGGTTTGGAGAATAAAAAACTTTTTGGCGTGTTTTAGTATGTTGAGTTTAGAATAATGGGTATAAAAAAATCCGCTGCGCGATTTCAAATCAATTTTCAAAATTTGATTTGAAATCGCGCAGCGGACATTTGAAGCAATCTTAATAGGAATTCAACGTTTGGTTTCTATTTTACACACTTCCCTAAACTTCAAGCCGTCCTTGTTAGGAACCCCAATAAGATAGTAATGCCATTTAAAAAACTCTGGCCTTTCCTCAAAAATAACTATTTTACCGTCTAAAAAAGACTTTTTATTTATTGTCTTCCAATATACAGGTAAATGGCTTCCTATTTTTTCCAAAATAGAATAGCTCAACATAAATGAGAGGACAAGTGCGAGTAGTAGACAAAGACCAAACATTGCTGTTCCCTTATCTGTCCCAACCCCAAATTTTTCTCGAAAATGAAAAATAATCCAAAAAATAGCCCCAATTGCAAATATAATTAACATACCGCCCCTCCTTTCTTTTTAAATGTTAAAGAATTGAACCAAAATTCGGTGTTTTGATTTCTATATTTCTGTGTAAAAGGTTAGCCTAATTAACTTATTTTGTCAATGTTTCGGGAAAAATCATAACTGCCATTTTATTTTTTACGCGTTAAATTTTTTATTTATATCTTCATCCACTTGCGAACGCAACCGGCCGTATCTAGCCAGCGACAGCAAAGCCGCTTCTTTGCCGAAATTAATATCTCCTTTTTGAAACGGCAAAGTGGCGACGCTAAATGGCCGGGTTGATTGCCCTTCTATCAAAAGTTTCAAATAAGCGCGGTAATTATCTATATTGAGCAAATCGCCGGCGTCAAAAACCGGCTCAAATTGCTTGGCCAAAAATTCTCCGTCTTCGGCGCCTACGCGGAAAGCCCCCATTGAGCCGACGTTGCCAAACACCGCTTTCTTGATATTTTCCTCCAGCTGGCCGATGAATTGATGAGCAATGGTCAAATTAAGTTTGTATTTGCGGGCTTCGGAAAGTATGACGGCGATGGAGTCGGTGGTAACGTTTTGAAACTCGTCTATGTACAGATAGAAGTCATTTCTCTCGTTTTCCGGTATGTCCGCGCGGGAAAGAGCGGCCATAAGAAGTTTGCCGACGATAATCAAGCCGAGCAAGTGCGAGTTGATGTCTCCCAGACGGCCTTTGGAAAGATTGATCAGGAGGATTTTTTTCTCATCCATTATTTTTCTGAAATCAAAAGACGATTTTTCTTGGGCGATTATGGGACGCATAATTTCGTTGCCCAAGAAATTATCAAATTTGCTGGTGATATACGGCACGATGTTGGCCAAAGACGCTTCGCCTCCGGCTTTTTCCGCCACATCCTTCCAAAATAATTTAACGGATAAATTTCGGCATCGGGAAAGTTTCAGGTCTCTGAACGCTTTATTGGACATAACTCTGGATATTTCAAGAAGCGTGTTGCCCGACTCCGGATCGTCCATAACGAGCAACGCCGAGTTTCTAAAATATTGCTCAAACATCGGCCCGCCGGCAATTTTCATATCAAATAATTTGTTGAATATGCCCAGCAATTCGTTGACGATGAAAGTTTTCTGCTCCGGATAATCCGGGTCATATTCCAACATATTAAGCCCCATCGTCCTGTCTCTTCCGGCCGGGTCAAAATAAATCAAATCTTCCACCCTGTCTTTCGGTATCCGGCTCAAAATATCTTCCAAGTCCGAACCGTGCGGGTCTATATAACAGACGCCTTTGCCTTGCTCCATATCCTGGACGATCATATTTTTGAGCAAAACGGATTTACCGGTGCCGGTCTGGCCGATAAGGTAAAAATGCCTTCGCCTGTCGTCGTCTTTCATGTAAATCAGCGATTCGTCGCCGCGGTAAAAATTTTTGCCCAGCAAAATTCCTTCTTGAGGCAGATTAAGCGGAGGCGGAGCGTCTTTGGCTTTGACGTACTTAAGTTGAGAGATGGTGGAAATGCCTTTGGGAAAATGGAAAACTGTGGCCATCTCAGCCGTGTTAAGATAGAAAGCCTCGTTTTTGTCAAAAAGGCGGAAAGAAAATTTATAAAAAAGATTTTCCAATTCCTTGCCTTTCAAATTTCTGAACTTCAAAGCGTTGCCTTGGGGTTCAGTAAACTGCAAAAAGGCGCTTTCAATTTCTTTCAAAATACTGTCCGATTTTTCCAGGCTGTCGGCGGAAACAAGAATTCTCAAATTGGCCGACATCAGCGGACGGGAGGCTTTTTCTTCAATCATCTTGGCCAAATCTTCGCTTACCGTTTCCATCTTTCTTTCTTTTTCTTTCCCTTTTGCGTCATCGTCTTTCTTGGAGGATGAATCGGAAAATATAAAATCGCCGATGAAGGAAAGCACCCCTGTCCCGACGATTTTAGCTTTTTTCATCGCTTCAAAAAGTTTTTTTCCTTTCCTTATTTCTTCGGCGGTTTTTTTGATTTTCTTGCCGTAAGAGCTTTCCGCCGCGCCGATGACGATTTGTAGAGACGCCCCCTCGCCTATTTTCCGCAACTTGGAAAAAGCGTTGGCGATGACCAACATCGGGTCAACGTCAAATTTATCGTAGGTTCTGATGGGCAAAACCGGATAAGTTTTCAGCTTCGCCAAGGAGCCGGCGCTTACTCCGCCCGGCTTGAAGATGTTGTAGTCTTCTCTTTTTTCTTCAATTCTGGCGTTGGCGAACAAGGCGCTGATTTGCTTTTCCAATAGCGAGCTTTTTGTCCTCGGAACGGCGGCGTAAAAAACTATTTCTTCGCCGATAACCGGCAGGCCGATTTCCAAAGCGAAATATTCTTCCTTGTCTTTGTCCAATATCATCATTCCGCCGTAAAACTGCTCCATGGCGGAAATGAATTCTTTGAAATTTTTTTCCTTTTTCTCTTCTTCTTTTTCGTGAGGCAAACTTATCTCATACAAAACCATATCCAGCGCCTGCGACAAAGGCTTTTTTATTTTCTGTTTGGAAATGTCGCCTTTTATGTAAAATTGGATCAAGGCTCGGTGCAAATCGTCTTCCAAGTGGGGGTCTTTCAAATTGCGGGCGATTGAAACTGCGTTTAAAACGCCTTTCCCTTCGGCCACAGCCAAAAGCTCTTCAATTTTTTCATCGTGAGATTCGGGAGCGAGATTTAGAATTTTGGCCACCAAGCTTTCCTGTTCCTTTGCGGACAGTTTGTAATTATCGCCCAGCGTCTTCTCCGGCTCTTTCCGGATATGCTCGTACAAAACCTTGGCCGCCAGCTCCTGCTCACTTATCATCTTCTCGCCTTTTTGGGCCTCGGACGATTCTTCTTTATATCTGTTTCTCAACCACTCCAACTCCTGTTCGGGAGAATTGAATTTATGTTCTATGTTTGACTGCATAAATGATTTAATTCATTATACCTTGTCTTAAAAAAATAAAAAAGTTATGATTAAATTATGAAAAAAATAACAAATTGGTTTCGTGGCCAATCAAAACAATCACGAATTGTCTTTTTGATAGCCGTTGCCGGTTATCTCGTTTTGGTGGCTCGCAGTATAACCTCTGCCGGCGTAAGCTCGCGAGCGTTGGGAGAATTTATCGGCGTTGCTTGGTTACCAGTTGTTGCCTCGTTTATTGTTTCCTACCCACTTTATTTGATATTCAGGGGCTTTGCGGAAAAATACAAAAGATATTTTGATTGGTTCGCAGTGATCTTTCTCATTTTAACTGCAATATCGATTTGGGCGATATTTAAAACCGACGCAAGGATTAAAATTTATAAACAGAACATCTTTCCAGTTCAACAAAGATAGCCTAATTAAAGCAACTTTTAATATGGTTAATTTTTTACAAACAACAATTATAAAAATAGTGTAAAGCAAATTTATGAATGTAATAGAAACAAGAAAATTTAACAAATTTGCAAGATTAACGATACTATTAAGCTTTTTGTATATTTTATGTCTTAGCATATTATCAATAAACTCAATCAATGATTATTTCGATTGGCTATCTTATAACCCGTCCTCCTTTGTTTACGGTAGTAGTTATTTTATTTTACACTGGGGAATTATTTTGCCTAGTATTTTATTTTATTGTTCTGTTATATTCGCCGTCGTCGCTGTAATAACAGGAGTAATTTCTTTGCGTCAGATTAAAAAAACAAACGAAAAAGGCAGAATGATTTCTTTAATCGTAACAACAATAAATATTTTTTTCGTTATATACTTTTTCTTTTTGTTGATTTATTCTGTGTGATACAGTTATGTGCGACACCGAGTGTCCAACATTAATTTTTCAAAAATAAAAAACAAGAGGTATTAAAATCCTACCACTAATTATGCTGGAGCAAAATAAGCGTAGGATTTTATTTAATAAGTTTTTGAAGTTCGGCGTTCAATCCGAAAAACAAAAATTGTTTTTTCTTGAGGAATTATTTCGTAAAAAATCCGATAAGCGCCGATACGGCGGCGCCAATGATTTTCTTCGCCTTTAATTTTTTCAATATCGCCGAGATAAGGGTTTAAACCAATTTCTCTCTCAATAACTCCTGTGATTCTTTCTCTGTCTTTTTTAGGAAACTTCTCAACATTTTTTAGAGCCCTGTCTCTAATTTTTAATTCCCAGCCTGCGTTTGAATTCATCTAGAGTAATATATTTTTTTTGTTTATAATCTTCTCGAGCTTTTTTAAAATCTTTTTTTTGAGCGGCTGTGGGCGTGAATGTTTTAAATAACTTAGTCGTTTCCTTCCATTGGTAAAACTCCTCGTATTCTTTGCGGGGGATAACGACCAGATCGTCGTTTTTTATTAAGTTTTTAGGGATAGTTATGGTAGCCATATTTGCATCTTACCATAAAAATTAAAAAAACAAACTGAAATCTCACTTATATTTGAAATAAATTTTGTTGCCGAGGCGGAGGTCTATGTAGTCAAGCTTCGGGCGTTTGTCTTTGATGTTGGCGTCCAAAGCCGTAATGAGATTAAGATAGGCGCTTTGGGGCTCGTTTTTATCGTTTAAAATAATTTTCCAGCCTTCTTGCGTATAAAATTCGTAAATATTTTCCTTTTTCAAAACGACTTCTGAAACTCCTCCGCCTGTTTTGGCGGCCAGCCTCGCCGAGTCTAGGCGGGCAAGTCCGGCAAATTCCAAAATTTTCTTGAATTCGCTTTCTTCAATCAAATTTGTTCCCAAATAACCGTCATTTTTTTTCGCGTTTTCACCGCTATCCGAATTTCTTTGATCAACCAGTTTAAGAAACACCGCGCCGGAAAAGTAAGGCGCTTTTTCAAAAACAAAACCATTTTCGTCGGCGTAGGCGCAGTCTTCTTTTTCACAAAAAAGAGCCTTATTATTTCTTTCCTCTATTTTTACGGCGATCGTCCCAAAATATTTTTTATCAAGGGAAATATTTTTTATCCTTTTGAAATTTTCCGGCAGTTCCGCCAAAATTTTATCTTTTGACATTATGAAAATATTCGTTTTCGGAAAAAGCCACAAATACTTTCCATCCATTTTCACTTTTACCGCATCCGTCAAGTCATCGCCGTCAATCAAACTGTTTCCGCTTATCTCTATTTTTTTAACTTGGAAATAAGGTATTCTGAAAAAAGCGACGATGCCGGTAAAAACCGCAACAAAAATCACGCTAACAACAATAGCTTTCAAAATAAGCCTCTTTCTCCGCAATTTCCTTGATGAAGCCAAAAAATCTCTGCGAGCCATATGCGAAAATTATGAAATCTTTTCTTTGCCGATATATTTTCTCAAAACTTCCGGCACTGAAATGGAGCCGTCGGCTTGCTGGAAATTTTCCACTATGGAAACGATGACGCGCGGAGTTGGCACGGCTGTGCTGTTGAGCGAATGGGCGAAGCGCAATTTCCCGCTTTCATCTTTGTAGCGGATGTTCAATCTTCTTGTTTGGAAATCGTGGAAATACGACGCCGAGCTTATTTCCCGATATTTGTTTTCGTTCGGCACCCAAAGCTCTATGTCGTACTTTTTAACCTGCCCCAGTCCCAAATCGCCTCCGCAATTTATAACCGTCCGATAAGGTATGTTGAGAGATTCCATAAATTCTTCCGTATTTCTGTTTACCCACTCATGCCATTTGACCGACTCTTGGTGGTCAGCCTCGCACAAAACAACCTGCTCCAGCTTGAAAAATTCATGCACTCTGATAAGCCCGTTTACATCTTTGCCGTGGCTTCCCGCTTCCCTTCTGAAGCACGGCGAGAAGCATAAAAACTTTTTCGGAAAATCTTTTTTGTCCAAAATTTCATCCGAGTGGTAACCCATCGCCGACACTTCCGCCGTTCCGGCGAGGTAATCGCCGTCTTGCGTCTTGTAAAGATCTTCTTCGCCTTGAGGCAAGTAGCCTGTGCCGAACATCGTTTCTTTGCGGACGAGCGATGGAACGATCATCGGCGAAAATCCGTCTTTTTTCATAAAAAATTCCATCCCGTATTGCCAAATGGCGTAAGACAAAAGAGCGCCGTCGTTTTTCAAAAAATATCCTCGGAAGCCGGCGACTTTGGATCCTCTTCCAAAATCCGCCATGTCCAGTTTTTGCATAAGTTCAATGTGGCTTTTCGGCTCAAATCCTTTCGTTTTAAAGTCCGGAATTTCGCCCCATTTTTTTACTTCCGCGTTTTGCGCGTCGCTCTCGCCTTCCGGCACGGACACATCCGGAATATTAGGGACAAGGTGCATCATTTCTTTCCATATTTCATTGGCCTTTCTCAATTCTTCCACTTTGGCTAAAAGTTTTTCTTTCAGCTCTTTCATCTCTCCTATCGCTTTTTGCCTTTCTTCAGAATTTTGAATTTTAGCGATATTGTCGCTGGCCGCGTTTTGCCTGGCTCGCATATCTTCCACTTCCCGCAAAATCTTCAAACGCAAATCGTCGGCCTCAAGCAATTTGGCCACATCAAAATCAATATGCTTCTTGCGAGCCGCCTCTTTGACCAAGTCCGGATTTTCTCTGATGAATTTAATATCCAGCATATTTTAATCTTATCAAATATGTTAAAATAAGCAAAATACATGCGACGCAAAATTTTAAAGCCGAAATATTTTCCCGCTTTGCTCAAGCAAATTCCCGACCCGCCGGAGCTGTTATATATGGAAGGCGAGCTTCCGCCGGAGGATGCCATTTACTTGGCGGTGGTCGGCGCCAGAAGATTCACCACATACGGCAAAGAAGCCTGCGAAAAAATAATCGGCGGATTAAATAACAAAAACAGACAAATCGTCATCGTCAGCGGACTGGCCATCGGCATAGACGGCATCGCCCACAAAGCGGCGTTAAAAAGCGGCCTAAAGACAATCGCCATTCCGGGTTCCGGTTTGGACGACAAGGTTCTTCATCCTCATTCCAACCTAAAACTTTCCAAAGATATTGTGGAAAGCGGCGGCTGTCTTGTCTCCGAACTGGATTGGGGAATGCCGGCCGGCGTCCATACTTTCCCTTCCCGCAACAGGATTATCGCCGGAATGAGCCACGCCGTGCTGGTGATAGAAGCAGCGGAAAAAAGCGGGACGCTGATAACGGCCGATTTGGCGACGCAATACAACCGAGACGTTTTTGCCGTGCCCGGTTCAATTTTTTCCCAAAACTCAACCGGAACTAATAGGTTGATCAAGGCCGGTGCGGCGCTGATATCTTCGGCTGAAGATATTTTTGACGCTTTCGGCCTGCCCAGAGAAAAAGAAAATCTGAAAATTGAATTTCCTGCCGATTCCGTTGAAGAAAAAATTTACTCACTCCTTGTTGAACCGATTGAAAAAGACGAACTTGTCAGAAAATCCGGCCTGCCGCCGGCCAAAGCTAATGCCGTCGTCTCTATGATGATTATTAACGGCCTCATCAAACAATCCGGCGGCGAAATTTTTAGGGCGTAACAGCCGATTAATTAAACAACACATCAACCAACAATCAAAATCACTACCTAGCAGATGCTATAGTCATTTATAGGTAACATTTATAAAATTGATTTAGATATTGTAAAAATCTCTCAGGGTTTTGTCTTTTTCAACTTTATCAGCCTCAATGTAATAAATATATTTTCTTACGTTAAAAAATTCCCCGATAAAATCAATTTCATCCCGACAGGAAAAAGGGCAAACAAAAACGCTTTTCTGCAAAGGATATATTTCCATGTTTGAAATCTTTTTTGATAAAGCGTTTCTCGCTTTTTTGAATTTCTCCGGTATGTCAAAAATTATAATCCTCCATTTGCCGTCCCATTTTTTCGGCCTCAAAATTTTCATTTCCTCCAATTTATATTTTGATATTTTTTTCTCTCCTTCTTTGGTTATTTCAACAACATCCATTCCATCCTTTTCATAAATTATAACCAATTTTTTCTTTTGCAGTTTGCTTATTGATCTTTTTACTTTGAAGCGCTCTTTGGAACTGCCAACTCCGAACAAATGAAATATTTGGGGCAAATTGGGCAAAGCAAAACTCGAAACAATTAATCCGCCTAAAGCAAGGCCTTTTAAAATATCTTTTGCCAATTCTCCTCTGGAATGTTTATCTCTGATTGATCTTGTCTTTTTATTCATTTGCTTATATTAAACAGGATGTGTTGCGCTTCTTCCACACTATCACCTATCTGATGCTATAGCAACTTATAGGTAGTGAAATATATGGCGAGTTAATTTTGCAATTTGAAATTGTTTCAATATACTCATAGCTATGACAACGACAACCAAAAGCAAAAATAAAAAAACAATGGCGATGAAATTGGTGATAGTGGAATCACCCACCAAAGCCAGAACCATCTCCGGATTTTTGGGCGATGAATACCAAATTGAATCATCTTACGGGCACGTGAGAGACCTGCCCAAATCAAAACTCGGCATTGACACGGCCAACAATTTTGAACCTTCTTATATCATTCCCATCAAAGCCAGAAAAAGAGTCAATGAGCTGAAAAAACTGGCTGCCAAAGCGACCGAGATAATTCTGGCAAGCGACGAGGACCGCGAAGGAGAAGCTATCGCCTGGCATATCGCCAACATTCTTGACGCCAAGGACGCCAAAAGAATCGTCTTTCATGAAATCACCAAAACGGCTATCAATGAGGCTTTGGCTAACCCACGAAAAATAGAAATGAATCTGGTTGACGCCCAGCAAGCCAGAAGAATTCTTGACCGGCTTGTCGGCTATGAACTCTCCCCTTTCTTGTGGAGAAAATTTTTCCGGGGGTTATCGGCCGGAAGAGTCCAATCTGTCGCCGTCCGTCTTATCGCCGACAGGGAAAAAGAAATCCAAGCGTTCCAACCGCAAGAGTATTGGAGCGTTGAAGCAGAGCTTCTGACAATCTCAAATCTAAAATCTCAAATCTCAAATCCTTTCACGGCCTATCTTTACAAAAAAGACGGAAAAGTTCTGGATAAATTGGAAATCAAAAATAAAGAAGAATCCGACCGGATACTCAAAGATTTATCAGAAGCGGAATACAAAGTTGCCAGCGTGGAATCCAAAGAAGCCCGAAGGCTCCCCGGCGCGCCTTTCACCACCAGTTCTCTGCAACAAGAGTCGTCCAACAAACTGGGCTACTCCGCCAAACAGACGATGATGCTAGCTCAACAACTTTACGAAGCCGGCTACATTTCCTATATGAGAACGGACTCGGTCAATCTTTCTCAAGATTCTTTGACGGCCGCCAAAAATTTCATTGACTCCAGTTTCGGCAAAGATTATTCCTTGGACGAGCCCCGCAAGTTTAAAAATAAAGCCAAAGGAGCGCAAGAAGCTCACGAAGCCATCAGACCGACTGCGCCTTCAAGAACGCCCGACTCAATGAAAGACAGCTTGGACCCGAAACAATACAAAGTTTACGATTTGATATGGAGAAGGTTTATCGCCTGCCAAATGCAACCGGCTGTTTTTGATTCCACTACCGCCGACATTTCCGCCAAAAATTTCATCTTCCGAGCGAACGGCTCAACTCTTAAATTTGACGGCTGGCTGAAAATTTATCCTTCCAAATTCACGGAAAATATTTTGCCGGCGCTGGCTCAAAACGAAATTTTAAACCTGAAAGAATTGAAACCGGAACAGCATTTCACCGAACCGCCCCCGAGATACAACGAAGCCAGCCTGATAAAGGCGATGGAGGAACACGGCATCGGCCGACCTTCCACTTATGCGCCGACCATCGCCACCATTCAAGCTAGAAATTACGTGGCAAAAAACGAACAAAGAAGGTTCGTCCCCACCGAAACGGGAAATATGGTCAACGACATCTTGGTCGCGCATTTTCCCCAAATAGTGGACATAAATTTCACCGCCAAAATGGAGGAGGATTTGGACAGAATCGCCGAAGGCCAAGTAAAATGGGTTCCGGTCATAAAAGAATTTTACGGGCCGTTCCATGAAAACTTGCTCAAAAAAGAAACGGAAGTGGAAAAAAAGAATATGGAAGAAAAAACGGACGAAGTCTGCCCTAATTGCGGCAAACCGATGGTCATCAAGCATGGCCGATTCGGAAAGTTTATGGCCTGCTCCGGTTTCCCGGAATGCAAAACCGCCAAGCCGATAAAAAACCCGGCCAGAGAAATCGGGATGAAATGCCCCAAATGCGCCGAATTTTCGCTTGCCTCGCCACCCGCTTCGCTGCGAGGTGAGAATCCAGGCGGGCCGGAAGACATTGGCGATGTGGTGATGAAGAAAACCCGCAAAAGCAGAGTGTTTTACGGCTGTTCCCGCTACCCTAAATGCGACTACGCATCCTGGAAAAATCCAATGGAAGCAAATTCGGAAAAGGAAGAATAATAGCAAATGTTGGACACTCGGTGTCGCACAAAATTAAATTCTAAAGATTATCGTCTAAAAATTTCTTCAACGATTCCAAATCTTTTTTATCTTTATCGTAATGATAAGTGTTTATGCCGAGAGATTGAGCGCTACTAACCGCATCTTTGTTGTGTTCAAAATACACAACACTGTCAGCGCTTAAATTAAAATGTTCTAACATTTTTTCAAAATATTTTGGATCTGTTTTTTCAGGATTGTGTTTTAATGTAAAAACTTCGTAAGGCATTTTATCTAATCCATATTTCTTAAACCGCTCATGGTTAGCATTGGTGAGAATTATTTTTGTATTCGGAAATTCATCAAGCATTTTTTGCATCGGCTCAAAAATCTTAAAGCCGCCCTCGTTTTCTATAACAAAAGTGTATACGGCATCAATAAGAATTGTTTTCATTTTTTATCACTTATCTATCGTAAGCACTTCTTCAATATACTTTAATTTATTTCCCAATTCCTTAATTTGAAAACCGTGTTGCTGCAGAACTGTTTTTTCTATATTGGTTATTTTTTCCTTGATATCTTGAACATCGGATTTTAAGAAATGGACATCCGTCTTCACAACTTCCAAGTCTTGTTTAACAATATCCAAATTTTTTGCGGTTTTATCAAAACCGCGCATGGTCATCGCGGCAAGATTATCAATCTTTTCATCGGTCGCCTTTTCTTGGTTTTCAAAACCTTCCGCCATCGCAATGGACAGCTTACCTATCTTTTCATCGGTTAATTTTTCTTGTCTCTTAAAACCTTCGGCCACTTTCTTAAAACCATCCGATACAACAACAGCCAAATCATCAACTGTTGTTTTCAAATCACCAATCGTTATTTTTTTAGTTTTTGCTTTTGTTTTTGCCATACGCTAATTATATCTGATATTTTCTACAAAGAAAAATTTTTGAGCAGTTCTTCCACGGGGTCAGCGGTGGCGGCGCCGCTGAAATCGCTTTTTTCGGCCGGCACTTTTTCGTTTTCAATTATTCCATCAACACTTTTACCGATGATTGTTTCATTTTGAATGTTATTCCCCGCTTCTTTCATCATTCTGTTCAAGAAAGCGTTCAATTCTTCGTTGGAAAAAAAGTTTATGGAGATGGTCCCCCGCCCTCCCGCCATTTCTATCTGAACTTTCGTCCCCAAAGTGTCGGCCAGTTTTTTCTCCATTGATTTCAGTTCCGCGTTGACGCCTTCTTCAACCGCCAATATTCCGTTGACCATATTTCTGGTTATTTTTTCAACCAGCCGGACGCTCATTTTTTTCCCAATGATGTCTCGGTAAAGAGTCATCTGCTCTTCCTGTTTTCCGTCTAAGGCCAAAAGAGCCCGGCAATGACCTTCGCTCACTTCGCCTTTGACCAGTCCGCTTTGGATTTCTTCCGGCAACATCAAAAGCCTTATCGTGTTGCTGACATATTCCCGGCTTTTGCCGACACGAGTCGCCACTTCGTGGTGCTTGAGTTTAAAATCGTTCACCAGTTTGCCGAACGCCATAGCTCGATCAATGGCGTTCAAATCTTCTCTTTGCAAGTTTTCAATTATAGCCAGTTCCAATTTCGTCTTCTCGTCGCTTTCTTTTCTGATGACCACCGGCACTTGGCTCAAGCCCGCCAATTTTGAAGCCCTCAACCTTCTCTCTCCGGCGATAAGCTCGTATTCCACCGAGATGCCGTTCTCGTTTTCCGTTTCTCTTCTGATGACTACCAATGGCTGGAGTACGCCGTACTGCCTGATTGATTCGGACAAGTCTTTAATCTTCTCCAAATCAAACTCCGTTCTCGGCTGTTGAGAGTTCGGCCTTATTTTGCCGACTTCAATAAGAAAAACGCTTCCCAGTGTCGCTAAATCATTTTCCGTCATAAATTTATGCATTTATTATATCGCAGAGGCTTATTGACGCAAGAGGTGTTTAGGCATTATGATAACCAATGTATTTTGAAATGCCGGTGTGGCGGAATTGGCATACGCGCGCGACTCAAAATCGCGTCCCGCAAGGGTTGTGGGTTCAAGTCCCACCACCGGCATAATTTTATGGAAAATAAAACAAACGAACTTAAAGCCAAGAGCTTGGATTTGGAAAAACTGATAAATTATCAGGATGGCTCTGTTGTAAGCAGAGAGATTTTAAAATTGCCGACAGGCACGCTGACCGTTTTCGCTTTTGACGCCGGGCAGGGCTTGAGCGAGCACACGGCGCCGTTTGATGCCACCGTTTACATCTTGGACGGCGAAGCGGAAGTCAAAATTTCCGGTCAAATTCATATCGTTAAAAAAGGCGAACTCATAATAATGCCCGCCGGACAGCCTCACTCGCTTAAGGCCAAAAAACGCTTCAAAATGCTGCTTATAATGATAAGATCTTAAGAATTATTGCAAACTATTGCATTTGTTTTTAAGGTATGCTATATTAGTATCGGATTGGCACATTGGACAATTTTAAAAGGGGAAAGGGTTGATTTTTTAATGTCAGACTTTTCGTACAATTTCAGTCGACTTAAAACTCAAACAACCCTCTTCCCTATATTATAATAGCGCCTTCCACCAAGAGAAGGCGCACAAAAACCATTCAAGTTGAATGGTTTCTTTTTTATTGTCCGGCATATTCTTTGGCGTCGTCAAATTTTATGGATAGCAGGCAGGAAATGCCGTCTGCGCTCATAGTTATGCCGTAAATAATATCCGCTTGACGCATCGTTTCCCGATTGTGAGTGATGACGACAAGCTGGGTTTTTTCTCCCAAACTTTTGAGCATCAAAGCGTATTTTCGCGAATTGGCTTCGTCCAAAGCGGCATCGGTTTCATCCAAAACAAGAAACGGCGGCGGATTGACTTGCGACATAGCAAAAAGCAAAGAGATGGCCACCAGCGACCTTTCCCCGCCCGACAGCATCTCCAACGAAGAAATTCTTTTCTTGGGATGGCTGACGGAAATTTCAATGCCCGTTTCTTCCGGCTTTGGGAAGAATGAGATGTCGTTTTCTTCTAATGCAAAAAAGGGAGAAGAAATCATTTTCTCCCTCTCGGACAAAGAGGGGGAGTCGTCCGAAAACGATTTCTTCTCCCTTTTTACCAATCTTAATTCCGCTTTTCCTCCGCCAAAAACGGAAACAAAAAACTTGCTAAATTCTTCATTTATTTTTTCCACTCCGCCGAAAAAGTCGCTTTCTATTTTATCCGCCAATTCCGCCATAATTTCCCGCAAAGATTTTTCCGCCGCCGCCAAATCGCCCAACTCTTTCTCGTAACCTTCGTCTCTCTGTTTGGCCTGATTGTATTCATCTAAAACCGCTCCGCCCACCGCTCCGCAATCTTCCAGTCTTATTTTCAACCTTTCCGCCTGTTTCAAAAATTTTTCCCTGTCCTGATAACTTAACCCAATCTCACCATCAAGGACGGTCCTTGATGATATTGATAATGACTCCAGAAATTGTCGGCCAAGTAAAGCGCCCGCTTCCGTTTCTTCTCTTTTGAGCTCATCCGTTCTTAATCTTACTTTGTCTTCTTCCAGGCTTAATCGCGCCAAATGGCCTTTAAATTCTCTTAACTTGGCCTCCGCTTGATAACTTTCTTTTTCCGTTTCGGCGATTTTGCGCCTGTTTTCTTCCGCTTCAAATTTAAGCCGGCTGATACTCTCCGTTATTTCTTTTTCTTTTTTCTCTATCGCGCTTATCATAGCCTGAATTTCATCCTTTTTTTTCTTTAAATCGCCTGTATCATTTTCTCCGGCAACGGCGTTATTTTGTTTTCCTAAAATTTTGGCAATAAATTCTTTGGCCGACGAAGCTATGTCTTCAAAAATTTTTCTCGCTTCGGCGATATCGGAATTGGTCGCGCCTAAAATGGCCGACTCTTGCACGGCTTTCATAATCCTTAAAACTTCTTGGCAAGAAATCGAAGGCAGCCCTTCTTCTTTGTTCGAATATTTCGGCAATAATGACTGCCTGTATTCAATTATGCCTTCCAGCTTTCCTGTCTCTCTTTCCATTAAATTTCGGCTGGATCTCAATTTGCCCAACTCGGATTCTTCCCGAAACAGATTTGTTTCAATCTCTTTTATAAACTTTTTAATCGTGTCCGATGAAGAATCTCCGGAAAAAACCGCTTTTGATTTTTCCGCCGTTTTAACATCTTCGTTAATTTTATTTTTTTCGGCGATTATTTTGTATGATTCTCTTTTCAAATAATCTCTTTCTTGAGGTATAAATTGGGCATAAATATTTTTAAGCTCAACTTTAAACTTTTCCGCCTCTTCAATCTTTTCCGCTTCTTTTTTCAGAAACTTTAACTGATGCTGGATTTCTCTTCTCAAACTTTCCACCTGTTTTATGTTTTCCGCCGTTTTCTCCAGTCGTTTTTCGGCATCCGCTTTTTTTATTTGGTATATTTTCAGGCCTAGCGCCTCTTCTATCATCTCCTTTCTGTCTTTGGGCGAAGCGTTCAAAAACCTGTCCGCCTCTCCTTGGCTGATGATGTGATGGCTGGACGCGCCGAGTCCCACATTGCCGAGCAATTCCATTATGTCTTTGAGGCGGACGGGCGAATCGTTTATAAGATATTCGTTTTCTCCGCTTCTATGCACCATCCTAGTGATAATCACTTCGTCAAAATCAACGGGCAGTATTTTATTTTTATTGTCAAAAACCAAAGAAACCGACGCTCGCCCCATTTTGGCGGCGGTCTGCGAGCCGTTGAAAATAAGGTCTTCGCCTTTTTTGCCACGCAAGCTCTTCATGGATTGCTCACCCAAAACCCAGCGCAAAGCTTCGGCGACATTTGATTTGCCGGAACCATTCGGTCCGACAACCGCCGCAACCGCGGACGGAAACTGCAAAACAGTCGTCTTGGCGAACGACTTGAAGCCGGATAATTCCAACCGCTTTAAAATCATAGTTACATTATAAGGCAAAGAGTGTTTTTATAAAAAGAAAAAGGGAGTCTCTGAGAACTCCCTTTTTTTGCGCCGGGGGGGCGAATATATGCTATTAAAAAATTTCAACTACAGAATTGACGCCGCTATTAAAAAATTACTTTTCTTGCTTGTGTTTTTTATTTCCTGCAAAAGATCTTCCGCAATCTTTTGCAAAGCGACTGCCAACTCGTACATCTCAATCATCATTTTGTTCTTCTTTGTCATTTGGTCGTATCCGGCCAAATTTTTTCTTGCCATGGCTTCCGCAAAAGCTTTGTAATTTTCTTTCAGCTCTTCTGCCATCACTTTGTATGGAGGGAAAACGATGTTTGTTTTCCCCGCAACTTCAATTATTTTCTTGATGTTGCTTTTTACAATCTCAACAACTTCTACAACCTCAAAAGATTTCTTCATTTTCGCTCACCCCCTTTCTGTTTGGGTGAAAAAATAGTGAAATAAAATAAATTTTTTAACGCCCCCTATATAATACAAAAATCGGATTTAATATTTAAAAAGCTAAAAATAGAACCGATAAATATCAAGGATTTTTGTGTTGTTTTCAAAGATACTGTCCACTTATAGCCTAACCCTTTAAAAAACACTGTCAACTTCATGTTCAACATCGAATGTCGAACATTATTCTGCCTGCCAATTTTTGGCTTTCAGAGCTTTCCGGGCGGCGTCTTGCTCCGCTTCTTGCTTGGAATCGCCCTTGCCTTCGGCTATTAATTCATCGCCCAAAAAAATACCCATTGTAAAAACTTTTTCGTGGTCGGGGCCGGATTCAGCCAAAACTTTATATAATGGGGTAACGCTTTCCAACTCTTGCGCCTTTTCCTGGAACAAGCTCTTGGCGTCTATCCACAGTTTTTTCTCAATCACTTCTTCAATTTTTCCGAAAAGATTCTTTTCCAAGAAGCCAAAAGTTTTTTCGTACCCATGCTCAAGATAAATCGCCCCAATAAGAGCTTCAAAAGCATTGGCCAAAATGTATTGCCTTGCCTTGCCCAGACTTTTGGCTTCTCCTTTGGAAAGAAGCATAAAATCGCCGACATTAAGCTCGCCGGCAACTTCGGAAAGCGTAATGGCATTGACCAGCGCCGCTCTTAACGCCGTCATTTCCCCTTCCGTTTTTTGGGGATATTTTTTGTACATATATTCCGTTATGGCTAGTTCCAGCACGGCATCGCCCAGAAACTCCAGCCGCTCGTTTTGTTCCAAACCCAAAGACGGGTTCTCGTTCAAATAAGACCTGTGGGTAAAAGCCTGCTGGAGCAGATTTTTGTCTTTGAAATTTACGCCTATTTTTTCTTCAAATTTTGATAAGTTCATTTTTTATTCAAATCTTTTATCGCTTCCGCCAAAATGCCCCTTATGTCGTCATACATTTTAAGCTCGGTCAATTCTTTCATCTTAAACCATTTGGCGTCGTCCAAACCGCCCGTTTCTTTAAGCTTTATCTCGCCGTTTTTGGCTAAAGCGAGAAAATAAGTGACGCTTTTTTTGATTTTGCCTTTTTCCGGATCGGAAGCCATATATTCGTTTTTGCCCAACTCTTTGCCTACTTCCACGTCCAAACCTATCTCTTCCGCTATTTCTCTTTTAACGCCATTGGAAATATTTTCGTCTTCTGCGACTCCTCCCTTGGAAAGAGTCCAGTAGCCGAAAATGTCATGAACGAGGGCGAATTCCGTGTCCTCGCCATTTTTCTTATACACAACCGCTCCGCCAAGCTTTTCCTCGGTAAATTTTTCCGGTTTTTTTTCTTTTTCTTCGTCCTCTTCTTTCCCGCCCATTTCCCGATAAACGGTGCCAAGAACCCCATTAACGAATTTTCCGGAAGAATCTCCGCCGAAAGTTTTGGCCAGCTCAATGGCTTCGTTTATGGCCACCTTATTGGGCACTTCTTTCTTGTTGCCGAAAAGCAATTCAAAAAGACCTATCCTCAAGACATTCCTGTCCACAGAGGCAATCTGATCCAACGGCCACTCGGGAGCGGCTTTTTCTATTACGCTGTCTATTTTCTTCTGTTTTTTGATAACCCCTTTTATAAGAGCTTCCACGAAAACGGAGTCTTCAAGACCGGGGGCGAATTGCTCCACATTGCGCTTTATGATTGAATTTATTTTTGATTTATCCTGTCCGCTAAAATCCCATTCAAAAAGGGACTGCATCGCTACGCTTCTGGATAAATGCCTGTTTGCCATAAATTAAAATTAAATGTGCTTCGGATTTTTATTACTTGCTTTCTTTTTCCGCAAGCTCCTGCTCCTTGGCTTTCCTTTCTTTTTTGTTTAATTTGGCCAGGACATCAATAACCTGCCTTCCTTTATATTCCCCGCAATTAAGGCAAACCGTGTGAGGCAAGGCTTGAGTCCCGCATTTTTTGCACACCGTAAACTGCGCTATTTTCAGCGCGTGATGAGCTCTTCTGTTCCCCGTATGACTGCGGGTGCTTCGCATTCTTACTACCATATTATTTGCAATTATACACGATTGTTACTTATCCGCAAGGCTGACGACACTTCCGCAAAATGTTTTGCGGTGGAGGGCGCAGAAGCCGTGTTTGATTATTTTTTCAAAATGTTTTTTGGTGCCGTAGCCTTTGTGCTCGTTAAAGCAATATTCGGGATATTTTTTGTGCATATTTATCATTACCCTGTCTCTTGAAACTTTGGCGACAATGGAACCAGCGGCTATAAGCGGTATTTTCTCGTCTCCTTTTATGATAGTTTCCTGATTGTATTTTTCCGGCGCGTAAAGCAAGCCGTCCAGCAGGACCAAATCCGGCTGGCGGGAAAATTTTTCCAGAACTTTTTCCACCCCGAAAATTACCGCTTTGCGTATGCCGAATTTGTCTATCGCTTCATTGCTCACGAAAATATGATGGCACTCAAATTCCGGATTTTCCAGCAAAATCTTAAGCCACTCTTCCCTTTTCTTGGCGCTTAATTTCTTGGAATCCTTAATGCCGTTCAGAGACCGAGTCTCTAGAACTAGAGACTCGGTCTCTGTTTTCACACCCACCGCCCCCACGCAAACCGGCCCCGCCAACGGTCCTCTTCCGGCCTCGTCTATCCCGACGATAAATTTACAATTATGTTTATGTTGTTTATTTTGTTTATTTTTATGTTTATTTTTATTGTTCATAATTTATAATTTAAATAAATTTAAACTTCCATATTTTACAAATATAAATCAAAATCAAAATCTTACCGTTCCCCAGCGATAGCATTTTATCGGTAAGATTTATTTTTATTTAACCATAAATTTACAAATTTTTCTTCAAGAATTCGGCAAGCGCCAATAAATCCTTTTTTAATATAATCCGAATTTTATTTTCAATTGTTCCTCATTCGTAAAAGATTTGACTCTGACAAATCTCACAAACGGCCTGATAAGAAAGACTTCAACTATAAAATCAATCTCGTCTTCGCATTCATAAGGTAAGACAAGCACTGATTTTTGCAATTCCCGAAAACCTAAATCTTTTAATTTCATCCTCAACGCTTCTCTGGCTTTTTTGAATCTTTCCGGGATGTCAAAAATAACGATTCGCCACTCCCCGTCCCATTTTGCCGGTTTTTTTATTTCCATTTCGTCCAGTTTGAATTTCAAGGCTTTCTTTTGACCTTCTTTAGTGAGAATAATTTTCACAGAACCGTCTTTGTCTTCTTTGTAGTCAATCAAACGGTCGTTATAGAATTCACGGACAATGCGAACTAATTTGTTTCTGTTTATTTCTTTCCATTCTTTCGCCGCGCCTTTCAAAACCTTAAAATAATTTCTGGGTGACCTTGAAAGACCTAAAACAACTCCTGAAGCCAGAAGTAAAATTATTTTTTCTTTCGTTTCGCTCCTAATCGCCATCTTAATTAAATTATAACTCCTCCAAGATTTAAATCAAAATCTTACCATTCCCCAGCGATCGCATTTTATCGGTAAGATTTATTTTTTATATTTTTTGTTTTAATTTCTAATTTCTAAATTTATAATTTTGTTTAGCAAAATAATTTGATATAGTGTTATCATGCCGTCCAAATTCGTCCATCTTCATACGCACTCTCACTATTCCCTGCTGGACGGGCTGATAAAAATTGACGATTTGATAGACGAAGCCGTAAGGCTTGGTATGCCCGCCATCGCCCTGACCGACCACGGCAATATGTACGGGACGATTGAGTTTTACAAAAAGTGCCAAAAAGCCGGAATCAAGCCGATAATCGGAGTGGAAACTTACATCGCCCTTGAGTCAATGTCGCAAAAGCGCCCGAACATAGACAACAAACGCCATCATCTTATCTTGCTCGCCAAAAACGAAACCGGCTACAAAAATCTTTTAAAAATCGTCACCGCCAGCTACTTGGAAGGATATTACTACAAGCCGAGAGTGGATAAAGATTTTTTAAAAAAACACCACGAAGGGCTTATCGCCCTTTCCGCCTGCATGGCCGGAGAAGTTTCCAGAATGATAGAAAGAAAAGACCCGGAGAGGGCGGAAAAAGCCGCCAGAGAATACGAAGACATTTTCGGCAAGGGAAATTTTTACATAGAAATAAGCCACCATCCGGATATAGAAAATCATGCCAACATCCAAAAAGGGCTTGTTGAACTGGCCAGAAAAACAGGTATTCCGCTAGTGGCAACTCAAGACGTCCACTATTTGAAACCCGAGGACGCTGTGGCTCAAGACATCTTGGTGGCCATTCAAACCAACGCCGAAATGGCCGATGCCAACCGCCTCACGATGAAGCTGGACGATTTTTCCATGAAGCCCTGGGAAGAAATGGAAAAATTATTTAAAGATAACCCCGACGCCGTGGAAAACACTTTCAAAATCGCCGAGATGTGCGATGTCAAATTAAATTTGGGCAAATGGGTTTTTCCAAAACTTGAATTGGAAGGAAACAAAAAGCCGGAAGAATTTCTGATTGAAAGCGCGCGGAAAAATTATTCAAAAATATTCGGCGGGGATGACGCAAATGGAGAAGTCAAAAAAAGACTGGAATACGAACTGGAGGTCATTATTTCCAAAGGCTACGCCCCTTATTTTCTGATAGTGGCCGACCTGATAAATTTCGCCCGAAGCCAAAAAATAATAACCAACACCAGGGGCTCTGCCGCCGGCTCCGTCGTTTCTTATGTTTTGGGTATTACCAATGTGGACCCGATAAAATACGCCCTACCTTTTGAAAGATTTCTCAATCCTTACCGACCGTCTCCGCCGGATATTGATATGGACTTCGCCGACGACCGAAGAGAAGAAATTTTGGAATACACCAAGCGAAAATACGGCAAAAATCATGTCGCTCAAATCGGCACTTTCGGAACGATGATGGCCAGAGGTTCGGTCAGAGATGTTACTCGCGCTTTGGGCAAGCCTTATGAATTGGGCGACAGAATTTCCAAGCTCATACCGATGGGCTCGCAAGGATTCCCCATGACCATAGACCAAGCCTTGAGCATCACGCCGGAACTGGCCGAGATGTATAAAAAAGAAAGCGAAGTAAAAGAAATAATAGACATCGCCAAAAAAATAGAAGGCGGAGCCAGACATGTCTCCGTGCACGCCGCCGGAGTCGTCATCTCTCCGACCGACCTTACCGATTATGTTCCTCTCCAATTTGAACCGAACGGCGACAAAATCATCACCCAGTACGATATGTATTCGGTGGAGGAAGCCGGTTTGCTTAAGATGGACTTTTTGGGAATTAAAAACTTGTCCACCCTTGGAAACTCCGTTGAATTGGTAAGACAAAGGAGGGGCATAGAAATAGATATTGAAAAAATCCCAATGGACGATAAAAATACTTTTGAACATTTGGCCAAAGGAGAAACCATTGGCCTGTTCCAACTCGGCGGTTCGGGAATGACCAGGTATCTCAAAGAACTGAAACCCACGACCGTTACGGACATAATGGCCATGATCGCCCTCTTCCGCCCCGGGCCGATGGCCAACATCCCGACTTACATAAAAAGAAAACATAAACAGGAACCAATAACCTACCCCGACCCGCGTTTGGAAAAAATTTTGGACAAAACTTACGGCGTCGTCACTTATCAGGACGATGTCTTGCTTATCGCCATAGAATTGGCCGGCTACAACTGGGACACGGTGGACAAATTCCGCAAAGCCATCGGCAAAAAGATTCCGGAAGAAATGGCCAAGCAGGAAAAAATATTCATAGAAGGCTGCCAGAAGCACGGCGGACTTTCTCTTAAAAAAGCGGAGGAGCTTTGGCAATTATTTGACCCGTTCAAAGGCTATGGCTTCAACAAAGCCCACGCCGCTTCTTACGCCAAAGTGGCTTATCAGACGGCTTATATGAAAGCCAACTACCCGGCCGAATTTATGGCGGCGGTGCTGACGGCCGACGCCGGCGAAGTGGAAAAAATCGCCGAAACAATCGGTGAATGCGCCCGGATGAAACTGCCCGTTCTACCTCCCGATGTCAATGAGAGCTTCGGCGACTTTACCGTGTTGGGTACGGGCGTGAAAGAAACAAATTTTGAAAATCCTAGGCGGGGGCGGCCGGCCGAGTCTTCGAGGCTGGGGTTAAGGGATTTTCAAAATTTAGTTTCTGAAACGCCATTACTAACAAAAGAAGGCATCAGATTCGGACTTTACACGATAAAAAATCTCGGCAAAGAAATAGCCGACGCCGTGATAGAAGAACGCGAAAAAAACGGGCGGTATAAATCGTTCGCCGATTTTCTGGACCGCGTCCAGCATAAAAACCTGAACAAAAAGTCACTGGAATCGCTCATAAAATCCGGCGCGATGGACGCATTCGGCGAAAGAAATAAGCTTATTTTCAATATGGAAGACGCTTTGGCTTACAACAAAGAATCGGGCAAGGCCAAGAAAAATCAAAATTCGCTTTTTACTCTGATGGCGGAGGGTTCCAGCCTGCCGGAACTGCGCTTTAAAGAAACCGAACCGGCCTCCCAACACGACAAGTTGCTGTGGGAAAAAGAATTGCTGGGCTTGTATGTCTCCGGCCATCCTTTGGACAAATTCAAAGACAAGCTGGAAAAAATAAAAACTAAAATCGGCGATATCAAAAATTTGCCGGAAAATATGCCCTTGGTAACGGCCGGAATGATAGAAGAAGCGAAAAAAATAAACACCAAAAAAGGCGACCCGATGATATTTATGAAATTGTCCGATTATACCGACAGCATTGAAAATGTGGTCTTCCCGAAAATTTTTGAAAAATACGCCTCCATAATCCGCGAAGGCAACTGCATCGCCGTCAAAGGCCGCCACTCCATCCGCAACGGCGAACATTCCATACTGGTGGAAGAAATAAAAGAAATGAAATAAAAAACCTAGGGCGTGTTTCTTTGCCCTAGGTTCTGAAAACTTCATTATAAGCAATGTCTTCGTAGTGCGACAGCACTACGCGAGCAAATTCAAAAGAATTATGCGTACTATGCGAATAATGAGAGTTTCAATTTTAATCGTGTGCCTGGACCCTTTGCGCGGTCAGGAACCTGTGCAGGAACTAAATTCTGCAGATATTATATATACATATTATTTCTTGTCAAGTCCTTTAAAATTTTATTTGTGTTATTATATTAAATATGGCTAAAAATAAGGATGATATAGAAAAAAAACGGCATTCGCTGGCGCATTTAATGGCAATGGCGATAACAAGCAAGCATCCGGAGGTAAAATTGGGCATTGGGCCAACGATTGAGAACGGTTTTTATTACGATTTTGATTTTTCCGGCCTTGACCACTCGCCCACCGAAGAAAAACTGCCGAAATTGGAAAATTTTATCCGCGAACTTATAAACCAAGACATTCAATTTGAAAAAGAAGAAATTTCCTCCCAAGAAGCCAAAGAAATTTTTAAAGACCAGCCATTCAAACTGGAATTGATTGACGAGCTGGAAAAAACAGGCGAAAAAATTTCCATTTATAAATCCGGCGACTTCACCGACCTCTGCGCCGGACCGCATGTTGAATCCACTAAAGAAATTGATCCGAACGCTTTCAAACTCACCAAAGTCGCCGGCGCTTACTGGAAAGGTGGCGAGAAAAACAAAATGCTGACCAGAATTTACGGAGTGGCTTTTTCCACTAAACAAGAATTGGACGATTATCTCAATATGCTGGAAGAAGCCGAAAAGCGAGACCATAGAAAATTGGGCAAAGAATTGGGACTTTTTATGATTTCGGAAGAAGTCGGCAAAGGCTTGCCGCTTTGGCTTCCCAACGGCGCTTTTATCCGCCGAAAAATGGAAGATTATATGTATCAAAAAGAGTTGGAAAACGGATACAAATATGTCTATACTCCCATTCTCGCCCATAAAAAATTATACGAAACTTCCGGCCATCTCGCCCACTATAAAGAAGACATGTATAGCCCTTTGGATATTGAAGGCGAAGAATATTATCTCAAACCGATGAATTGCCCGCACCATCATATGATCTACAAGCACGGGCAGATTAGCTACAAAGATTTGCCTTTGCGATTGGCGGAGTTCGGGTTAGTCCACAGGTTTGAACGTTCCGGCGTTCTGACCGGCTTGATACGAGCGCGAGCTTTCACTCAAAACGATTCCCATATTTATTGCCAAAAAAGCCAGCTTAAAAACGAACTTATAGAAGTGTTGAAGCTTTTCAAAGAAGTTTACACTGATTTTAATATCACCGATTTTTGGTACAGGCTTTCTTTGCCTGATTTTAAAAACGAAGAAAAATACGGGGACATCAAAGACAAAAAAATGTGGGAGGAGTCGGCGGAAATCGCCGAACAAGCGCTGAAAGAATTCGAGGTAAAATACGAAAAAACGGAAGGAGAAGCTTCTTTTTACGGACCCAAAATAGACGTGCAGACGAAAAATGTTTTAGGCAAAGAGGATACTATCGCCACCGTCCAAGTGGATTTTTATTCCGCCAAAAAATTTGACCTTAATTTCATAAATGAGAAAGGAGAAAAAGAGCATCCGGTCATCATACATCGGGCGATTATGGGTTCATTTGACCGGTTCTTCGCCTTTTTGACAGAAAAAACAGGCGGCAATTTCCCCGTTTGGCTATGTCCAGTCCAAGTTTTGATAATTCCAGTGGGAGAAAAATTCAACGACTACGGCGAAAAAATATTGAGCGAATTAAAATCATCCGGCACAAGAGTTGAAATAGACAAAACCAGTGAAACTTTAGGCAAACGAATCCGCGCCGGCAAGACTAAAAAAATCCCTTATCTCTTGGTAGTCGGCGAAAAAGAAAAAGAAGCCAAAACGGTAGCCGTCAATTTCCGCGACAAAAAAGAACAGGAAACAATGCCCATCGCCCAATTCGCCGAGTTCATCCAAAAATAAATTGAGGATAAAAAAATAAAGCGGGTTTGGAAATTTATTTTCCCAAACCCGCTGTTTTGATTCAAAATAACTTTTTCTATGTTTTTATGGCTGATAAAAAACACCTGCCCATTTTTTACCGCCACGCTCAACATTGCCACTGGTTACTTCAACTTTTTCTACCTCTATTCCTTTTTTTTCATAATTTACTACAACCGCCTTAACAACATCTTGTGCTTCCAGTTTTGGCTTGAAATCAACATACCCCTCCAAAACTTCCCCTCCTTTTATTACCACCTTCAAGTTATATCTACCTTCAGCGCAAGGTGATTTACTCGCCGGTTTTATTTTGCCGACAAACTCATCGCCATTCGTAAATTTTACAGAAAAACTTGTTTTTTCCCCGGAAAGTAATCTGTAAAAATCACCAATCGCTTCCGTTATCCATTCCTCGTTTTCGTTAACCGGTCGAGGCGGATGTTTTTCATAACAATATCTGCCGTCATACATACTGCCGTCATCCCAGTAAACAAACCGATGATGAGAAACTCGATGCGGATTCTGTGCGTCTTTGGACAAAAATACTCGCGCCCCCATACAGGTTTTTATTTTAGAAAATTTATCAACCGTGTCATAAACAATGAATTTTTTCCCAATTCTGTACACAGGATCATCTTGCAATCCTTGAGGAAAAGCGTAATCGCCGATAATTTCTTCTTCACCCACAGCATAAAACCACGGTGTCAACTCGTTGCAATAAACAAGGCGCTTGAATCCATCTATCTTTGGAAAAGTTTTATCATTGCCGCAACTTCCCCAAAGAGAATCATAGGCTGTTACAGCATCTTCAATTTTATTCCATTCGGTGAAAAACGACCTATCGTACGGTTTATATTCGTTAATGATAAAACCGCAACGACCCTCCGGCGGATTTTTTATTTCCAGCACTTCTATATATCCTCTTCCTCCGGCATAGCAATGTTGGTGTATGTCATATCTGGTGTACTGATGAAAACCGCCCTCCCCCTTCACCTTCCTTGTTTCAGGTGACATGACATTGCACACCTTGGAGCGAAAAAATCCCTTGACTTCATCTGCTTCATCGGGTCGGCAAGACAAACTCACAATTTCCCCCTCTCCTGTTTTTGCTTCAATCTTTGTCCAGCTTGTAAAAATCACCCGTCCTTCCGGTTTTATTTTTTCTTCCATTTTCTACCCTCCAATAAAAAAGTTTTTATTAAAAATATTTCAAACAACAAATAAAGTTCTGCTTCTATTCTTACCCCAAAACCCAAATTTTTGCAAGAAAAAAATGTTCCTCTTAATTCTGCTATCGCCTAAATAAGGGGAACATTTTAGAAACAGTTTAATTTCAAAAATTAGATATCCAGATTTTGAACCGCTTTAGCGTGAGATTCTATGAATAACCGACGAGATTCCACATTGTCTCCCATAAGCACTTCAAAAATTTTATCGGCTTCTTCGGCGTCTTTGACGCTGACTTGTTTGAGAATCCTGTTTGACGGATCCATCGTCGTCTCCCAAAGTTCGCTTGGATTCATCTCACCCAAACCTTTGTATCTTTGGACAGTATAATTTTCCTTTCCTTTCATAAGCTTGTCTTTTTCGCCGTCGTTGTAAGCGTAATTTATATCTTTGCCTTTGAAAATTTTATATAATGGAGGCTGGGCGATATACAGATAGCCTTGCTCAATAATCGGAGTGTAGTATCTGAAAAATAAAGTGAGCAACAAGGTGGTAATGTGCGAGCCGTCCACATCGGCATCGGTGGCAATTATTATTTTGTGGTATCTTAATTTGGAAATATCAAACTCGTCGGCGATGGCTGCGCCAAGCGCGATGACCAAGGCTTTGATTTCCTTGAAGGCCAGCATTTTGTCTATGCTCGTTCTCTCCACATTCAAGATTTTTCCTTTCAGCGGAAGAATGGCTTGCGTTCTTCTGTCTCGGCCTTGTTTGCTGGAACCGCCGGCGGAATCTCCCTCAACGATAAAAATCTCCGCCTCGCTGGCGTCTCTGGTCTGGCAATCGGCCAGCTTGCCCGGCAAAGTCAAACCTTCCAAAACTCCTTTTCTCAATATGCTTTCTTTGGCGGCTTTGGCGGCTTTTCTGGCCTTGAGCGCCAGCAAAACTTTGGAAACTATTGTTCGGGCATCGCTTGGGTTTTCCTCCAAGAACGCCGAAAAGGCTTCGCCGAAGACTGATTCCACCGCCGTCCTGGCTTCCGGATTGCCAAGCTTGGCCTTGGTTTGCCCTTCAAATTGAGGCTCCCTTAACTTGACCGAAATGACAGCCGTCATTCCTTCCCGCACGTCGTCGCCGGTAAAATTGTCTTCGTTTTCCTTGATGATGTTGTTTTTTCTGGCGTAGTCGTTGATTGTTCTGGTAAGCGCCGTCCTAAAGCCGGTCAAGTGCATTCCGCCGTCCGGAGTCTTGATGTTGTTGGCAAAACTTATTTCTTTTATGTCTATTTCTTCAACATATTGAACGGAACTTTCCACCGTAATCCCTTCCGCCTCTTTTTCCACGTAAAAAACTTTATCGTGAATCGTCTTTTCTCCGTGGTTAAGATGCCTGACTAGAGACATCAGTCCGCCTTCAAAATAAAAAGTGAACGATTCCGCCGGCAACTTCAACGAATCAAAATACAAAATTTTGGCATCGTCTATTTTGCCCTCATAATCTCTCAAATCCATAACTCTTATCCTCAGCTTTTTCACCAAATAAGCCTGCTGGCGGAGATGGTTTAAAATTGTTTGATAGTCGAATTTTGTTTCCGAAAATATTTTATGGTCCGGTTCAAAGATAACGACGGTGCCGCGATATTCGCTCGGACCGACTTTTTTTACCTTAGCTTGAGGCTCTCCGATTTTGTATTCTTGGATATGTTTTCCTCCGTCTTGATGGACCTCCACTTTCAGCCAACTGGACAAGGCGTTGACCACCGAAGCGCCGACGCCGTGCAAACCTCCGGAAATTTTATACGACTCCCCGCCGAATTTTCCTCCGGCGTGAAGCGTCGTCATCACCGTTTCCAAAGCGGAAACGCCGGTTTGCTTGTGGATGCCGACAGGGATGCCCCGGCCGTTGTCGGCCACTCTTACTTTGTCGCCGGGCAAAATCGCCACTTCTATCTCGTTGGCAAATCCGCCCATCGCTTCGTCGCGGGAGTTGTCAAAAATTTCCCAGACCAAATGATGAAGTCCGTCCACTCCGGTAGAACCTATATACATGCCCGGCCTTTTACGCACCGGCTCCAAGCCTTCCAGAATATAGATGTCATCGGCCGTATAATCGCCTTTTTTCGCCTTGTTTTTAGCAGGATTTTCCTTAGCCATAATATTTTTTAATTATAGCATAATTTTAAAAATTTTCATCGTTTTTATTTCCTCACTTCCCAGTCGTCGTTCGCTTCCATGGCCTCAAATACTTTTTGCATAACAACATTAACTTCCTCATCAGTAAGAGTTTTTTCCGGCGATTGGAAGATGAGATGAAAAGCCAGACTTTTTCTTTCCTCGTTTTCGTAGATATCAAACAAGTCGGTGTCAACCAGAAGTTTTCCGGATGTGTTTTCTATGACATCCAAAACATTTTCCACTTTCTCGTTAAGCGGAACGAAGATGGCAATATCTCTGACAATGGCCGGGTATTTGGAAACCGGCTCGTATTCAACGCTTTCGTCCGCCAATTTTGCCAATTCATCAAAATCAAATTCAAAAGAATTGTTATCTATGTGGCCTATTGTTTTGCCGTCAGCGCGGACTTCCGCTACTTTATTGTCATGGTCTTTGTAAAAAAAATCGTCTATGCCCAAACCGTTAAGTAATTCGTCGGCAACCCCTTTCATCTCATAAAAATCGGCCTTGTTGCTTATGACGCCCAGAGCCATTCTTTCTCCGCCTTTGGGGAAAATTTTTCCCAGTTCAAATATTTTTATATCTTTTATCCGCCAGCTGGCAGGTTTGCTGTTTTCTTTGACATTCACCAGCAAGCCGTCCGTCAGATTTGTTCTTAAAAACTTTTTGTCTTTGGACGGCGGATTTTGCAGTTCCCAATCCCCTGTTTTGACAAAAGAATAATTATAGACTTCGGAAAATCCCAAACCGGCCATTATGTTTTTCGCCGCGGAAGCAAAAAATAAAGCGTCGTTTCTCTTTGGCGGAATTAGCAAGCCTTCCGGAATTTTTTCTTCTATCTTTTCGTAGCCGTAAATACGGGCGACTTCTTCCACTATATCTTCTTTAATTTTCAAATCCGGCCTTTCTGACGGAACACCGACGGAAAAAATATCTTCTTTTTTGCTTACTTCCATTCCTAGCCGACTTAATATGTCTGTTATTTCTTTTTCGGATATTTTTACTCCCAGAATTTTTTCAAAATCTCTTTCTTGTATAAAAATTATTTCTCTTTCTTCCGGCTCCGGCAAAGAAATTTTGGCATCCAGTTTTAAAATAGCGGCAATGTCTCTTATTACTCCGAGATAATCAACATAATCGTAAGAACGGTTGGGCAAAATTTTAACATCAAGCTCAAAATCACCGTTTTTCGGTTCCACCGATTCCACTTCTTGAGAATGTATCGTCAAAAGCTCGGCCAACTTTTCGGGAGCCGGCAGTTTTTCATCAAAATGCGATTGTAACCAAGAATAATTTATTTTCATAATTTAAAACTGTTTCAAAAACCTCAAATCGCCGGAATAAAATAGCCGGATGTCGTCAATCTTGCCTTTGATCATAGACAATCTATCCACGCTCATTCCAAAAGCGAATCCTTGCCACTCATTCGGATTAAGCTTCATATTATCCAAAATTTTCGGATGGACCATTCCCGCTCCGGCAATTTCCAGCCACTTATCCTTGAACTTCATGTCCACCTCCACGCCCGGATCAACGAACGGGAAATAACTGGCGCGGAATCTGATATCTATGCTTTCATCGCCGAAAAATTTTTGCAAAAATATTTTTATGACCCCCTTAAGATTGGCCAAATTTGTTTTCTTGTCTATCATCAATCCTTCAATCTGATAAAATTGTGTTTCGTGAGTAGCATCGGTGGCTTCCATTCTGAAAACCCGCCCGGGAGATATTATCCGAAAAGGCGGCTGATTATGTTCCATATATCTTATCTGCACCGAAGAAGTATGAGTGCGAAGCAAAAGTTTTTCTTTGCTTTTTATCCAAAACGTGTCTTGCATAGCTCTGGCCGGATGGTCTTTTGGTATGTTAAGAGCATCAAAATTATAATATCCAGTTTCCAATTCCGGCCCATCGGCAACTTCAAAGCCCATAGATTGGAAAATGTCGCAGGCCTTGTCCATCGCCTGCGTCAAAGGATGCAAATGCCCTCTTTCCATATTCTTGCCCGGGGCGGTAACGTCTATGAATTTTTTGTTTTTGTCGGCCATTGTTTATATGCAACCATAATAACTGTTTTTTCACATTTTTCCAAGGAAAAAGAAAATCCCAGACCTCCGGCTGGGATAAAAAATGTTTATTTTTTATATTTATTCCTTATACTATTTACATCACTACTGCCATCTTTTCCTCAATCGCTTTTTTGGGCAGGACTATTTTCATAACCTTGCAAGTATTCATTCCCAACGAACAATTGCTGCAATTGTTCGTTTTTACAATGAATGCAACATACTTGCGTCGTTTATCCTTAAAAACTTGTTGGTTCAATCCGTTTTTGCGTTGAATTATTTTTACAACGCATTCATCTATTTTGTCATTGCTTCCTTTTATATCAGCGCAACTAAGCTTTATCGGATTTTCCCTTGTTCCTAAAACAGCAGCCATGCAATTCCCCTTTCTTAAACAACAAGCCCACCTAAACTAGAACCATGTCACATTACACATTTTATACTGCATTAAAAATTTTGTAATACAGCATCCCCCTTTCTCCTTCCTCCCAAAAAAAATTAAAAACGAAATAATATAAGGAATATAAATATATTTAAAAAGACCAATTTAATCTATTTGCATTATACCAAAAATATAAAACAACGCAATAGCGCCACAGTATACAAACATTTATAATCTATTTTGCCTATCGTTCAAATAGATCACACCTTAAATCACAAACTTTAAGCCCCGTGGCACTTCTTATATTTCTTTCCGCTTCCACACGGGCAGTGGTCGTTGCGGCCGGCTTCTTTTTTGGAAGAACCGGCGACAGAAGATGCAAGGTTGGCCGAGACATTGCCGATCATTGGGCCGGAGTTATGAATTTCTAAAACCGGCTCTTGTTTGAGTTCCGTCATTTGTCCGCCAACTTTCAAGGCCATCTCGGCGATAGCGTTGTCTATGGCCGCTTCCATTCTAATGAAAAGCCCTCGGCCTTCGTTTTTGTATTCCACCAATGGGTCCTTTTGCCCGTAAGCCCGCAGACGAACAGAAGACCTCATATAATCCATCGCTTCCAAATGTTCCACCCAAAGCATATCCACAGCTTGAAGCATCAACATCCTTTGGCTGTGGAAAAATTTATCATCGCCCAATTCCGCCCTTCTTTTTTCCAAAGCTTCAATCTTTTCCATGTCGCTGGCAAATATGCTTTTCAATTCTTCCAAAACAAAATCATTTTCTCCGTACAAAATTTTTCTTCTTCTGTCGTAAATTATTTTTCTCTGATGATTTAAAACATCGTCGTATTCCAGCAAATGCTTTCTGGCGTCAAAGTTGAATCCTTCTATTTTGGATTGCGCCGATTCAATGGCTTTGGAAAGCATTCTGTTTTCAATCGGCTGGTCTTCGGGTATGCCCAACCGCCCCATCAAACCCTTGATTCTGTCCGAGCCGAAAACTCTCATCACATCGTCTTCCAAAGAAATAAAAAATTGCGTTTCGCCCGGGTCGCCTTGCCGGCCCGACCGGCCCCTTAACTGATTGTCTATTCTTCTGGCTTCATGCCTTTCCGTGCCCAAAACGAACAATCCACCCGCTTTTCTCACTTCTTCGGCCTCTCCTGTAACCGGCGGATTACCGCCCAAAACTATATCCACGCCTCGTCCGGCCATGTTAGTGGCGATTGTCACCCCGCCATATCTTCCGGCTTGAGCGACAATCTCGCCTTCTTTTTCGTGGTGTTTGGCATTAAGGACGGTATGAGGCACTCCTTCCTTTTTCAGCAACGCCGAAAGATATTCGTTTTTGTCTATGGAAACCGTGCCGACAAGAATCGGCTGGCCGGTCTGGTGGACTTCTTTTATTTTTCCGGCTATGGCTTGAAATTTGCCTTTTACGGTTTGAAAAACCAGATCCGGCTTGTCCTGCCTCGCCAATGGTTTGTTGGTGGGGATGCTTACCGTTTCCAGTTTATAAACCTTGTGGAATTCTTCAGCGGAAGTGAGAGCCGTGCCGGTCATTCCAGCCAGCTTGCCATACAATCTGAAATAATTTTGGAAAGTGATGCTGGCCAATGTGCGCGATTCTTTCTGCACTTGAACTTTTTCTTTGGCCTCCACGGCTTGATGAAGCCCTTCCGACCATCTTCGACCCGGCATCATTCTTCCCGTGAATTCGTCCACGATTATTATTTCATTATTTTTTACCACATAGTCTTTATCCAAATGAAAAAGCGCTTTCGCTCTTATGGCCGTTTCCAAATGATGGACGTATTTTATCCCTTTTTCCGTGTAAATATTACCAACACCTAATGCTTTCTCGGCCTTCTCAATACCCTTTTCCGTAAGCGAGACCGCCTTCATTTTTTCGTCCACGGTGTAATCTTCATCCGCGTTCATTTTTTCCGCGATTTTGCTGAACATTATGTAGAACTGGTCCGAGTCGGCGCTGGGAGCGGAAATTATAAGCGGAGTTCTGGCTTCGTCTATTAAAATGGAGTCAATCTCGTCCACGACGGCGAAATTGTATCCTCTCTGGACGACATCGCCGACATTATAAGCGATGTTGTCGCGGAGATAATCAAAACCGAATTCGTTGTTTGTGCCGTAAGTGATGTCGGCGGCGTAAGCTTCCTTTCTGGAACAAGGCTTTAGAAATTCATGCACGACATGGAACGCGCCCGTAGTATCTCTTTCTTTATCTAACTTGTCTTCCGTATTTTTTTTGATTTCTGAATTTGAATTTTCGTTTTGAGTTTTGAGATTTGACCTGCCTGCCGGCGAGGCAGGGATTTGAGATTGATGATTCTTATCATATATATAGCTGGCTTCATGATTGATACAGCCGACTGTCAAACCCAGCGCGTTATAAATCTGCCCCATCCAAACCGCGTCTCTTCGGGAAAGATAATCGTTGACGGTTACCACGTGGACGCCTTTGCCGGAAATGGCGTTGAGATACGCCGGCAAAGTGGCGACCAAAGTTTTTCCTTCACCGGTTTTCATCTCGGCGATTTTCCCTTGATGTAAAATAATTCCGCCCAAAAGCTGAACGTCAAAATGCCTCTGGCCTAGCGTTCTTCTGGACGCTTCCCTTGTTGCCGCAAACGCTTCCGGCAAAATTTCGTCCAGCGATTGTCCGCCGTCAAGCCTGTTTCTTAATTCCGCAGTCGCACTTTTCAAGCCTTCATCCGTGAGGCTTTTCATTTTTTCTTCCAAAGCGTTGACGGAAGAAACAATCGGTTCCAACTTTTTCAAAAACTTTTTGTTGGAATCTCCGAGTATTTTGGTTAAAAAAGACATTACCTGATTTTTGGCGCTCTAAACCCGATAAAGGCCACGGCGACCGTGCCGATGATGGCCGTAAAGAGAGCCATAGAAGAATCAATTTGCGAATTATTTATGATTATATAGGCCGAACCGAACCACATTGCCGCTAAAGTTATTCCAACCCAAGGATATTTCATATGTTTTGATATTTAATGTTAATTAAAGCTTTTTAAGCAAACTTCTTATCTCCGGATACCTTTCCGCGTAATAAAAAACCATTTCTATTATTCTTTCTTTCATAACTGCGACTTTTTCTCTGTGCGTTACTGAACTTTCCGTAAACGATTCCCAATCATCATTGAGGGATATTATGTTTTCGTCTATTTCTTTCCAGTTAGCCTGGCTTCTCACGATACTTTCAACTTCTTCAACGGAATGCTCTTTAAAGAAAGACTGCATCGCTTCCATTATGTCAAATCGCGGGGATATTTGCAAAGCCACCATATCGTCAATAACCAGCCCCCTGAAAAACAAAATTATATCCAAGGGAAAATGAACTCCGTATTTTTCCGCTTTTCTGACTAAATTTAAAAAAGCCAGGGCGGCGGATTTGTCCTTATAATTCGCTTGGCTCGCCTCGCCGGAGCTTTGGCGAAGCGGGCCGTCTTCTACTGCGCCAAACCACGGTTCCATAATTTCCCGGACTTCTTTTTTGAAATCAGAAATGATTATTTCTTCCATTTTTTCCATAATTTCGTCAACGATTTTCTGTTTTTTCGGCTCAACTCTAAAATAAGAATTAATCTCATACTTAAAATTTTTTTTGCCGTATTCAAGCAAATGTTTGGTTGTCATCTCAATATCCTTGATGGAAACGGCATGGACGAATTTAAGAAGAATCAGCCTGTTTTCTTTTTCCGCTTCGCCCACTATGCCAAAATCAAAATAAGCCAGCTTGCCGTCGGGAGAAATATCGTCGCCGGGCAGAAGCGCCAGATTGGCCGGATGAGCGTCGGCGTGGAAAAATCCGTCTATGAAATACTGCCTCATGGCGTCTTTTATCAAATATAAAGCCATCTTGTCCGGATCAATTCCTTTCTCCATAAGCTGTTCCGCGCCGTATTTTCCCAAAACGACATCCAAAACGGAAACTCCGTCCGAAATGAATTCCTGGATTAAAACTCTGGCCGAAGTGTATTCCTGATATTGTTTCGGTATTACGGTGGCCGGCGTTCCTTGGCTGTATTTTAAGAAAGCCATCGCGTTGTTTGATTCGTGCCTGAAATCAAGTTCCCTTTTCGTCCACCTGATAAAATCATCGGCGACTTCTTTGACGCTCAAAGAAGAAGTCAAATTAAACAAATCAATCAGCGAAGCCAAAAAAGATATAATCAAAAAATCGGCTTCAAAAACTTTTTCAATGCCGGGACGACGAATCTTAACCGCCACATCAACGCCGCCCGCTTCGCCGCGAGGCGAGTTTTTCAGAACGGCTTTGTAAACTTGAGCTATTGAAGCTGAACCTATCGGATTTTCGTCAAAAGATTTGAAAAATTTTCCCGCTGTTTCGCCGATATCTTCCATAAAAATTTTATGCATCTCGGCAAAAGGCGTGATTGGCATATTATTCAGCAATTTAAGAAGCTCTAAAGTGTATTCAGACGGCAAAAAATCCCGGCGCAGGGCCAATATCTGGCCAAGTTTTACAAACGCCCCTCCCGATTCTTCAAAAAATAATTTCAACCGCTGGGGCCGAGTCAGCTTCGGTTTAACCAAAACCCTAAAAGCCGTTTTCAAAATATGAAACAGCCTTCTGCAAAATAAAGCCGCCTTCTTTAAAAACATAAATTTAAATTTGCTAAGCGGCCGATTTGAAACCTATATAAGAAACCGCCACCGTCGTCAATACCAGAAAGATGTAAAAATTGTTCGGATTGGCCAATTTGTCCGACATTATAAGGGTTATGGACGATATCCATAAAGCGACAATGGCAAAACTTACCCATGCGTATCTCATAATTTTATTTTTATTTTATAATAATTTCCGCCCAAGGAAGGCCGGCAAAGCTATACTCCAACACATATCCTATGTGAGCGCTTTTCGCCGGCCATCGTTGGAAAGAACTAAATATAGTCTAGCAAATGAATGGCAAAATAAAAAGCCTTGTCTTACCTTTGTCAGATAAAATCAAGGCTTTTCGTTTGAAGCAAAAAATACTTACTTTTAATATTCGGCGCTCCTTTCACAGGTCCCAAAGCTCTAAAAAGACATAAATTCTCTCTCTGTGATTGCCTGTCCATATCTTCGCCGGTTGCGAGCTGGTCTTATAAGTTGTGTACTCCACCACCGCTTTTTTCTTCACAAGATAGAATTTGCATTCCATTACCACTTTGGAAAAATCAATAAATTGAATAACACTGGCGGGCAAATCGGTTTTCGGCAGAAAATAAACTGTAAAAATCTGTTCCTTTTCGTTGAGCATCCCGGCCGCCGCTACGAGGTCTTGCTCTTTCATCTGTTCTTTGACTATTTGCGGAAAAATAAGATTATGGTCTCGGATAAAATCGTCCAATGGCGTTGCATTTACTTTCGGAGTGAGCCAAAAAAGCAAAGAAAAAGCTAAAGCGAGAATAATCCAATACAGATTTTCTTTCAAAAAGTCTTTCATTTTTCACTTCCCTCCTATTAAATTTGTTAAAGAAGTAAAATAAGAACTAATTTACTTTCCAGTATATAAAATTTCCGCCAATTTGTAAACGGCAATGCCGAAAGCCACCGAGACATTGAGTGATTCTTTTTTGCCGCGCATCGGAATTTGGATTATCTTGTCCGACCGGTCAAGAATTGTTTTCGGCAAACCCCTAACTTCTTCGCCCAAAATTAAAGCTGCGGATTTTTTAACGGATTTTAAATCATTTAAATAAACAGCGCCTTTCGATTGCTCCAAGGAAATAATCTCCGCCCCTTCTTTTTTTAATTCATCTATAACCCGCCAAGTTTCTTTGCGTTTTTCCCAAGCCACAAAATTCTCCGCTCCTAAAGAAACTTTTTCTATGTTCGGATGAGGAGGCGCCGGTGTTATGCCGCACAAAAAAATTTTGGAAACTCCGGCGGCATCCGCTGTCCTGAAAATTGAACCGACATTATGCCGGCTTCGAATATTGTGGCAGATGACAAAAATTTCTTTTTTCATGATTCAAATTTCATGATTCAAAAAAAATGTAACCGTTCCCAAGCGATCGCTGTTTATCGGTCACATTTTTATTTTTATAAAATATCACTTGTTTTTGAACAAAAGACTGACGGCAAAAAAGACGATGCTGGCAAGAATTATAACCGGGCCGATGGCAACGGCGGACAATCCGAATCGCGCCGCCAAAAACGGAAAAACGGCAAAACCGGCAATTACGCTGGCAATGCCGATCACTACAGACAGCCAAGAATACTGTCTCATGTTTCGGCTCACATTTCTGGCTGCCGCCGCCGGGACAATTATCATGGCGCTGGTTAGAAGCGTTCCGCCGACCTTGATCCCAAAAGCGACGACGGCCGCTATCAAAAATAAATATATCAAATTATATTTGTTTATTTTCACCCCGCTGGCCAGCGCCAAATCCTCCGATACATAAGCCAGCATCATTTTTGAATAAATAATTCTGGCCGAGACAAAAACAATAACGCTTATAAAAACAGCCGCGACTGCGTCCGGCATCGCCACGGCAGAAATATTTCCAAAAAGCGCGTGCAATAATTCCTCTTCCGGAGTTATCAAAAAACCGATCGCCAAGCTCAACACGAAAACAACGCCGACTAGAGATTCCATTGAGAGCTCCGTTTTCAAACTTAATATCCATATCAGCATAATTCCCAAAACCAGCGAGGCCAGGGCGCCCAAAGAAATATTGACGCCGTAAAGTAAGCCCAGCCCAATACCGGGCAAAGCGATGTGGCTCAACACATCGCCGACCAAAGACATTTTCTTGGTGGCCATAAGCGAACCGACATAACCGGCCGCTCCGCCGATAAATATCGCCGTTATCAAACTTATATAGTAACTAGTGTTCATGTTTGTAAAAAGTTACCCCTTCGCCGTAAAGTTTTCTCAAGCCCTCCGAGCCGAGAGCTTCCGCCGGAGAACCGTGGCAAATTAATTTTTTATTCAGGCACAAAACACTGTCCGCAAATCCGTAAACCACGCTCATATCGTGAGTTACCAAAATAATGGATAAATTCCTTTCTCTTTCTATTTTGTTCAAAAGGTTGAAAATCGTTTCTTCCCCGCCGATGTCTATTCCGGCCGTCGGCTCATCAAAAAGCAAGACATTGGGATTGCCGATTAAGCCCCAGGCGACAAGGACTCGCTGAAGCTGACCGGAAGATATCGTTCCTATCATTTTTTTAAGAAACCGCTCATCCATTATACCCACGGAAGCTAGAGCATCTTTGGCCTGTTCCCTTCCCGCCTTTTTCATTTTGAAAAATTCTTCCACAGAGAGCGGCAAATTTTTTTCCGGCAATATTTTCTGCGGAACATAGCTGATTTTCGCGTCCTTGCTCCACCTTATATATCCGTCATAAGGCAATATGCCAAGCAATGCTTTAAGCAAAACCGTCTTGCCGGCGCCGTTCGGTCCCATTATGGCGGCATTCTCCCCTTTCTTTAAATTAAAACTTAAATTATCCACCACCTTCTCCTCGCCAAAACTTACCGTCAGATTTTTCACTTCAAGAATCAGCTCCTCGCCTTTTCCCGACATCGCTTGTCGGGAAGGAACTCCCGGCTCCAAAAGTTTTTCTTCTTTATTATCAATCAAATTTTGATTGTCCTGAAAATCCATATTTCAATAATAACATTTTTGCCTCACCTTGCCAAAAAATTCAATTGGAAGCAATAATGATGGTTGAAAATGGCTTAACTTTTCAAAGAGGCTCCTTTTTGGATATTTTACTCTGAATTTTCTGTCTCAATTTCCAGCCATTGCCGTGGCTGATAAGCCCGAGATATGACTGCACCGTTTCTTTCTTTCCGTCTTTTGCTTTTATATTTCTGAACATCCTCTTTTTAGTCGTCGTCCTCAAAACCCGATGATTCGGAAAATGCACCCAGCCGAGAAAGTCCACGCCCGAAGCGACGGTCTGAATATAAATCTTATCCGGATGCATAGCGAGCTTGAGTTTACTTCCCAAAAATTCCCGCATCGCCGGCAGAATGGTTTCGAGGTACACCTTGTCCGTTGAGAGGACGACGAAATCGTCGGCATAGCGAAGATAATATTTCGCCTTGAGGCGATGTTTCATAAATTGGTCAAATTCATTCATATAAATATTTACCAAAAGTTGACTGGTCAAATTACCGAGCGGAAGTCCGATACCGACGACGCTAGAATTAAAACTCCGGACGATGATTGATATGAGATTGAGAATATTTTGATCGGGAATATATTTTGCGGCTATATCCAAGAGAATCGCGTGATCGATGTTTGCGAAAAACTTTTTGATGTCGCATTTGAGCACCCATACCGTCCGGATATTGTTCTCCGAAACCCTGCCGATGAATTTTCTGAATCTGCGGAGAGCGCGGTGCGTTCCTTTCCCGTCTTGGCAGGAATTAGAATCGGAAATAAACGTCTTTGCGAAAAACGGCGACAGTTGCCTGTGTAATGCGTGATGCAAAAGCCGGTCCCGAACGCTGGCTTTATGAATATCGCGCGGCTTCGGATCGGCTATCTTGAAATGCTGATACGCGGAATGAACGTATGTTTTCGCCGCAAGATTGCGGTGAAGCGAGATTATGTTCATCATCAAATCTCGCTCAAATTCCTGCACGTCTTTACGCGATCGTTTTCCGCGGACAAATTCTTTCCACGCTTCAAGAAGATTTTCTAGAGAGATGATATGATGATAGGTATGTTGGAATTGAATTCTAGTCATAACTTTAAAGCAACCCCCCCCCAACGGATTTTGCCCGTTTTAGGCAAGGTTAAAGAAGCATATCTGCTGTGGTTAAAATTTTATCAGGACTTGCCGAAAGTCCATAGGTATTCATTAGGTCAACGCATAGACACATTATTTGTAGAAGTGATAGAGGCGATATCGGCCGCCAGTTTTCTATCGCCTACGGAGAAACATCCGTATGTTCGTCTCGCGATCAAGAAAGCGGACACTCTCCGCGTACTTCTTTTGGTGCTCTGGGAAACGAAATCTATCGACGATAAAAAATATATCGTGCTTTCCGTAAAGTTGGACGAGGCCGGCAAAATGCTCGGCGGTTGGAACGGACAGCTTGCAAAACAAAACTCCCCTGCCAAAACAGGAGAGAAATGAAGAGAGTTGCGACACGGCAAACGCGAACCCGCTGTCACGATTCCACCTGTTGTCAGGCCTGTCATTGTACGCGTTGAGCCAGCGACCATCGTCGTTACGGTTCGCGTTCAGCAAGTTCGGATCGCCGTCGGATTGCGCGAAACATCTTCCATATCACCGCCCCTTGAATACTCTCAGGGTTGAATCGAATCCGGCATCGCAATGCCTTAATGTCTCGCGCCAAGTATCTTCTTTTTTATTGAAGTTTCTGCATGCACCACTCTATCCGAAACCATGGCCGCCGAGATTTTCTTAACAGTACTCTGTTTTAGAAAATCCAAGTGTAGTTGCCGAAGGCAAGCTACCGCGGATACTCCCGATGCATGGATACTGGGTTCGGTAGCGGAAAGACTTGACCGTCCGCATATTCACCTACTGCCACGAGTATTATATCTGAATTTTATATTTTATGAAAAAAATTAGCCCAATTCCAACAGATCGGAATAGGGCTAAGGACTAAGACCAAAGGGACTAAAGTCCCGAGAGTCTTAGTGTTGAGAACTGACTTGCGAGACGGCAAACGCGAACCCGCTGTCACGATTCCACCTGTAGGCAGGCCTGACATAGTACGCGCGGAGCCAGCGACCACCGTCGCTACGGTGCGCGTGCAGCAAGCTCGGATCGCCGCCGGAGTCATTAATGGGTTTGTGCATGGCAACGATGTACCACAGACCCATTGCTCCAATCTCCTCGTTCGTGAAATTATCGCAGATAAGGCAGGCTAGTTCGGCGTTGGGCTTCGAGAGCTTGCGCTTGTCGGCCTCGGCGCGAATCTTCTTCGTGACCCTGTCGTTGTCCTCAAAGAGCATACCTTTGAGAACGGCGACTTCGGTCATCACGCCGGAGGTCGGCTTGAAGTCCGGCGAACGGAGCACCTGCTTGGCGCAGTCTCCGATGTTGCTTCCCAGACGCTTGATCCAGTCCTCGCCGGTCGTGCCGTCCGTTGCAGGAAGGGTGAACCTAAAGTAGTCCCCGCAGTCATAGACCGCAATGCCTGTTTGAGTCGTGAAAAGTAGTTTGCCGACGGTTAAGCCGTTGGTAACGGCAATATACATCGCTTTCGCATGTTTGTTGCCCTTCGAGTTAATAATCGCCTGCACAAGGTCGGCATTGAAGCCAGCCTTGTCGAGGACTAATGCAAATTCATGCATTGCCTCACAACTTATATCACACACCCTTTTTCCGCTCATGACTTTATCCTTTCTTTGTTAATGTACTTTCCGGAAATCTGCCGGATCAGCCTGCCTACCGTCAGGCAGGTCGCGACAAAAATATCGCATTCGTATCTTTTTTTAAAATTATACACCCAAAACACATTTTGTCAATAGATACAAAATTATATAAAAAAGGTATAATTTTAGCTTGATGAAAAATAAACCTCTCAAAGCCGAAAACTTGCCGAACCGCCCGCCCGTTATCGTCGTGATGGGCCATATTGACCACGGCAAATCAACGCTTCTTGACTACATCAGAAAAGCTGATTTTACTTCCAAAGCCGCCAAAAGCGAGCCTCGTCCGATTGCCGGACAGGAAGCCGGAGGCATCACCCAGCACATCGGAGCTTACGAAACAGAAATAGAACACGAGGGAAGAAAAAGAAAAATAACTTTCTTGGATACGCCGGGGCACGAAGCTTTTTCTCAAATGAGAACAAGGGGCGCAACAGTCGCTGATATAGCCATTCTGGTGGTAGCCGCCGATGACGGCATTCAGCCTCAAACAATAGAAGCACGCAACACCATCAAAGAAGCAAATATCCCTTTCATTGTCGCCATAAACAAAATGGACAAATCCGGTGCCGATCCGGAAAAGATTAAAACGCAATTGGCGGAAAATGGGATTTATATTGAAGGATATGGCGGAACCGTTCCGTTCGCAAAAATATCGGCTAAAACGGGAGAAGGCGTACCTGAACTTCTTGATGTCGCTATAATTTTGGCCGATATGGAAAATCTGCTAGCCGATGCAAAACAAAACGCCGAAGGTATCGTCATAGAATCAAATATGGACCCCAAAAGAGGAATTTCTTCCACTTTGCTCATAAAAAACGGAACACTGAAAAAGGGGATGTTCGTTCTTGCAGGCAAAGCAATGTCTCCGGTAAGAATTTTGGAAAACTTTTTGGGCCAGCCCATTGAGGAGGCCTCTTTTTCTTCTCCTGTTCGGATAACCGGATTCAGCGAACTGCCCGTTATTGGAGATGAGTTTAAGGCTTATGCCGACAAAAACGAGGCTGAAGAAGAAATATACAAATTAAAGGAAAAAACGCCCATACAAACCAAAGAAATTCAACAAAACGCCGATGAGGGAAAAGACAAAGTAACGATAAAAATGATAATAAAAACAGACACGGCCGGATCCCTTGAAGCTTTGGAAAAAGAATTGATGAAACTCAAAGACGAAGAAACAGCGATTGAATTGCTTAAAGGCGGAGTGGGAAATATAAACGAAGACGACGCCAGATTTTCCTCAGCCCGCCTGCCGGACGGGCAGGCCTCAAAGAAAACAGTTATCCTTGGATTCAACGTCGCAACCGACCCTTCGGCCAAAGAAATCATAGACCGAAACGCCGTTCCGACATTTACTTCCGATATAATTTATAAAATCAGCGATTGGCTGAAAGAAGAAATCGCCAAAAGGAAAGCGGAAATTCCGAGAGAAGAAATTATCGGCGTCGCCAAAATTTTGAAAACTTTCAGCCGGCAGAAAAACAAGCAAGTCATCGGAGGAAGGGTTGTTTCCGGCAAGCTCGTTGAAGGCAAGGCTTTCAAAATAAAAAGAAAAAGTGTGGAAATCGGCGAAGGCAAAATCGCTAACCTTCAGCAAGGCAAAAAAGAAGTCAAAGAAGTTTCTCTTGACGAAGAATTCGGCGCCATGACCGAAAATAAGATAGAAATCGCCCGCGACGACGAGATAATAATTATAGGGAAATAAACTTATAATCTCTCTTCCCTCTCTTGGCGATTAAGTACTGACCGAAAAGCAAATCTTTTTCTCCAACAAGATAATTCAAATCAGTAACTTTTACACCATTTATTTCTATGGCTTTATTTTGAATATCTTCGCGGACTTGGCGTTTGGAGTCGGTAACTTTTGCCGCTACCAATAAATCCGCGATATTAACCTCGTTTATTTTTTCCAATTTCACGACGGACAAATCCGTAAAAATTTGCTTTAAATCGCTTTCGGATAAATCTTTGATTTTTCCGCCGAAAAGATTTTCGGAAATTTTTTCGGCGTTTTTAAAAGATTCTTCGCCGTGAGTAAAAATCGTCACTTCTTTTGCCAGCGCTTTTTGGGCTTCTCTTTTTTCCGGCGCGCCGGCGATGGAATTTTCCAAAATTTTTATTTCCTCCAAAGACAAAAAGGTGTAATACTTCAAAAATTTTATCGCGTCTTTATCGTCTGTATTTATCCAAAATTGATAAAAATGGTAAGGCGATGTCAGATTAGCGTCCAGCCATACGGCGTTGCCTTCCGATTTGCCGAACTTTTTCCCGTCGGCGGAGACAACCAAAGGCAAAGTCAGGCCGAAAACTTCTTTTCCTTTTGTTTTTCTGGCCAGCTCTATGCCGGCGGTAATATTGCCCCATTGATCGGAACCGCCGATTTCCAATTCACAGCCGTATTTTTCGTTAATTTGCAAAAAGTCATACGCCTGAATCAGGGCGTAGCTGAACTCGGTGAAAGAAATTCCCGTCTCCATCCGGCTTTTTACCGCCTCTTTGGCGATCATTTCGCTTATGGTGAATTTCTTGCCTATATCCCTTATGAAATTTATGAAAGAATAATTTTTAAACCAGTCATAATTATTAACGAGAATCGCCGTTTTATCAAAATCAAAAAACCGGCTCAATTGATTTTTTATCGCCCCGACATTTTTTTCCACATCTTCTTCCGTTTTGAGCGCTCTTTCTTTGTCTTTAAAACTAGGATCGCCGATAAGCCCGGTCGCTCCGCCGACCAAAACTATCGGCTTCAAACCCGCCCGTTCCAATCTTTTCATTGTGATTATTATCAACAGATTCCCCGCCTGCAAACTTTCGGCGCTCGGGTCAAAACCGGCGTAAAAAGAAGCGCCTTTTTTATTCAAAAGTTTTTTGACGCCTTCTTCGCTGGAAACCTGATACACTAGATCCCGACTTTTCAATTCCTCGTATAAATCCATAATTGCTTCAATAATAGCAAAATTGGACAAAAAAAACAGGGCTTTGAATCATACAAACTCAAAGCCCTTTAAAAATGGGCGGGGTGGTGGGCTTTTAGTCCACACTCTCCGCTTAACAAAAGGAGGCTGTACTATGAAAACAAAGCGGTGCTCTTATTGAGCTACACCCCGAGAGATTATTATGGCCTAGTGTCATTTTCGGGGTCAATGTCGTCCAACATAACCCGTGTTCCGTACCCATTCCTATAACCATTTTCCATCATTATTTTGTCCAACTGTTCTTGTTCGTTCGTTTTCACTTTTCCACTTTTACTGGCCTTGGTCATCTCTTCTTTAGTTAAAAATAAAATGTTCATAATTTTACACCTCCCAAAAAAGATTTTTTAAAAAATATGTTAAAAAAGCAAACTAAAATTAGTATTTCATACTTTTATATAAAAGTCAATGCCATTCCAATTTTGCCGAAAATAATATAGAATTGCTGGGCAAAGCCGGGGTGGTGAAATGGCAGACACGCCAGCCTTAGAAGCTGGTGGGAGCAATCCCGTGGAGGTTCAAGTCCTCTCCCCGGCATAAATTAAAGGACATTTTTTTTGATTTTTTTTTGATTTTTGTTAATATACTTTTATGCCAAGCAACGCAAGAGCGGGCCTGCCCGCCGAAGTGTAGCGAAGGCGGGTATGGTTTAGTGGTAGAACACGTCCTTGCCAAGGATGAGACAGGAGTTCGATTCTCCTTACCCGCATGGGATTTTTTTCCATTTATTGCCTCGTGAGGGATTTGAACCCCCGACCATCTCCTTAAGAGGGAGCTGCTCTACCAACTGAGCTAACGAGGCGAATTCTAAAACACTTTAAGAATAAAGAAATTTGGGCTTAAAATCAAGCAGTTTGCCGGTGGTGGGACTCGATTTTCTTATGGAAAATCCCACGGATTGACGTTAGTCAATCCGTTCTCGTCTCCTTATTTATAAAGTTCGTTCCGAACAATTGCCGGTGGTGGGACTCGAACCCACATCCCTTGCGGGACACGATTTTAAGTCGTGCGTGTATACCATTCCACCACACCGGCATTATTGAATTTTGAGGCCACGGCAAGAATCGAACTCGCGAATAGAGGTTTTGTCCCGATGCTGAAATTTTTGAGGCCTGAGGGAGAATCGAACTCCCGTATAGGAGTTTTGCAGACTCCTGCCTTACCACTTGGCTATCAGGCCATTGACTCAAAAATTTCAGAACGGGATCCCGACTTCCTTATTGTAATTTATAACAGTGCGTCGGGACAGACCTTTACCTTTCCGGGGAAATTTTTATTTTAAATTTTTAAAATGTACTTGCCCGTCAAAAGATGCTTTGGCATCTTTTGACCCACTTGGCTACGTGGCCGAATCATATTTTTATCTTGCCGATTTTCAACTCAACTTCCCAACTTCTGTCCAGATCAAAAAACGCCGACGGCAAAAATTTCATTCTCGTTTTCGTTTTAAGATAATTTTTGAAAACGGAATTCTTTTTGTTCAGACCGGCCAAAATTTCCCTCTCTTTGTTTTTAGGAAAAACGCTGACAAGAAACTTGGCCGTCTTGGAATCTTCCGACAGCTCCGTCCTGGTCACGGTCACCATGGCCTTCGGGTCCACCTCAAACCTTACGAAAGAGCCGGCAATTTCGGCTAGTAGTGAAACAAGCTTCTCTTTTTTCTTAATCTTTACATTCGGGCTGTCCATTGAGCTATTGTGCATTATATCAGCCTGATTTTCAAGAACGCTATTTTTCTATCAGCGAAACTCCCGTCATCGCCTTTGGCTTGCCTATACCCATAATTTCAAGAATTGTCGGCGCAACATCGCACAATTTTCCTTTGCCGGATAATTTCAAATCTTTTTTCATCACGATAAACGGCACCGGACTGCCCGTATGGGCCGTGTAAGGCTGGTTAACTTCAGGGTCAAACATTTTCTCGGCGTTGCCATGGTCGGCGGTTACTATCAAAACATAATCTTTTTTTTCTGCTTCTTTAATAATTCTGCCTAAATTAAAATCCACCGTTTCCGTCGCGATAACAGCTTCTTTAATTTTTCCAGTATGCCCAACCATATCCAAGTTGGCGAAATTAGCCACAATAAAACCGTAATTTTCTTTTTGAATAACGTTTATTATTTCATCCGTTATTTCTTTGGCTTTCATTTCCGGCATTAAATCGTGCGTGGATATTTTGTTTGACTCAATAAGCTTTCTGTCCTCGTTCGGATATGTGTCTTCCTTGCCTCCATCAAAAAAAGAAGTTACATGGGCGAATTTTTCCGTTTCGGCAATATGCAATTGCTTTAAATTATTTTTTGAAATTATTTCCGTCAAATTATCCTTGATATTTTCTCCGCCGAATAACGCTTTCGCCGGCAAAGATTCGTCATATCCTGTCATTGTTATATAACTGAAATCTTGAGCGTGACATTCTTCCGAAAATTTTTTAGCCATCTGTCTGGCCCTGTCTGAGCGAAAATTAAAAAAAATCATGGCATCATGATCAATCACCTCGCAAGTTTTTCCGTTTGCTACCGGCAAGACGCACGGCTCTATAAATTCATCTGTTTTCCCTGATTTATAACTTTCTCTTATTGCTTCTGAGGCGGAACTGTATTTTTTCCCCTCTCCTTTGGTAATAGCGTTAAAAGCGCAGGTTGTCCTTTCCCAATTATTATCTCTATCCATGGCGTAATATCTGCCGGAAACGGAGGCGACACAGGCTATGCCGGATTCTTTGCAAACTTTTTCCAATTCTTCAATATATTTTTCGGCGCTTTTGGGCGGGGTATCCCGCCCGTCGGTGAAAGCGTGGATGAAGATTCTAGGCGCCCCCGCTTTTTTCGCCAAATTGATTAAAGCGTAAAGATGGTCTGTGTGCGAATGAACTCCGCCGGGAGAAACCAGCCCTTTTATGTGCAAAGTGGAATTATATTTTTTTACTTTTTCAAAAACTTTAACTAAAAGAGGATTTTTCTCCAGCAAATTATCTTCTATGGCTTTATTTATTTTTTCCAGATCTTGATAAACGATCCTTCCGGCGCCGATATTTAAATGGCCCACCTCGCTGTTGCCCATTTGTCCCTCCGGCAGTCCGACCGCCGAGCCTGAAGCCTCCAATTTCGTATGCGGAAAATTATTCCAAAGATAATCAAAGTTTGGCGTTTCGGCTTGAGCGATGGCGTTGTATTTTTTCTCATCCGACAGTCCCCAACCGTCCAAGACAAGCAAGATGACTTTTTTATAATCCATATTTGGCTTTTTTGCCCAGCATTTCTTCTATCCTCATCAGCTGATTGTATTTCGCCACTCTGTCGGTGCGCGAAAGCGAACCGGTTTTAATCTGTCCGGCGCCGAGCCCTACGGCAAAATCGGCGATAAATGTGTCTTCCGTTTCTCCGCTTCTGTGGGAAATGACCGTCCTCCAGCCGGCATATTGGGCTATTTTTACCGCCTTAACCGTTTCGCTGACGGTGCCAATTTGATTAACTTTTATCAAAACGGCGTTGGCCGCTTTTTCTTTGATGCCCTTTTTGATTATTTCCGGATTGGTGACGAAAATGTCGTCGCCCACTATTTGGATTTTTCCGCCCAGTTTTTTGTTCAATAATCGCCAATTATCCCAATCGCCCTCCGCCAAACCGTCTTCAATGGAAACAATCGGATATTGAGAAACCAGTTTTTCGTAATAACCGACCATCTCCGCTCCGGTCAGTTCCAGATTGTCTTTTTTAAGGATATATTTGCTTGCTTTGTAAAATTCATTGGCGGCAGGGTCCAGGGCGATGGAAACATCTTTGCCGGCTTTGTATCCGGCCGCGCCGATAGCCGCCATTATCGCTTCCAACGCTTCTTTGTTGGAGGAAAGCGTTGGCGCAAATCCGCCCTCGTCGCCGACATTGGTGTTTAAATTTTTGTCTTTTAAAACTTTTTTAAGATTATGGAAAATTTCCGAACCCATTCTCACGGCTTCTCTGAAATTTTTCGCCCCTGCCGGCATTATCATAAATTCCTGGATGTCGGCGGAATTATCGGCGTGCGCCCCGCCGTTGATAATATTCATCATCGGAACAGGCATAATATATTTGCCGTTTATCGCTCCGCCGAATTTTTCGGCTATGTAAGCAAAAAGCGGCATCTTGGCATCATAAGCCGCCGCCTTCAAAATCGCCATTGAAACCGCCAAAATGGCATTGGCGCCGAGCTTGCTTTTATTGGGGGTGCCGTCAAGCTCAATCATCATCTGGTCAATTTTTTCCTGATTGTCCGCTTCTTCGCCGACTAGCGCTTTAGCGATTATATTATTCACATTGGCGACGGCTTTTAGAACCCCTTTGCCCAAAAATCTTTTTTTATCGCCGTCGCGAAGCTCCAGCGCTTCTTTGGAACCGGTTGACGCGCCGCTTGGCGCCGCCGCGCAAGCCATTGCCCCGCTTTCCAAATAAACATCCGCCTCCACCGTCGGATTCCCCCTTGAATCCAAAATTTCTCTGGCGTGAATTTTCGTTATTTTTGACATAAGGCCTCTAATTTTAGCAAATTAAGGCCGTTTTTAAAGCCTTGACAACTGCCCCTATTTCCGTATAATGTAATTAAACTTATTGGCTAGAAATTTAATAACCAAATATCAAAAAACTTTTTAAGAAAGAGGTGGAAGATGACTTACTTTGTATTGGCAGGATTGATTGTTGTTTTTGCGATAATTTTCGGTAAATCATTGAAAGAATTACCCGCAAATCCGCCGCACATA
>Ga0209211_10000986_pt1 | contig 56084 bp, 56 predicted proteins | sample RifGroA2_FD_183992 | JGI IMG/M metagenome (GOLD analysis project Ga0209211, IMG submission 183992) | Groundwater microbial communities from Rifle, Colorado, USA - Groundwater A2 (SPAdes) (version 2) | ecosystem: Environmental > Aquatic > Deep subsurface > Groundwater | place: Rifle, Colorado... | reverse complement strand
ATCTCGCGTCCGCCCCTGAACAGCGCCAGCGTCGGGATGCTGCGGATGTTGTAGCGCGCGCCCAGCATCTGCTCGGCCTCGGTGTTCAGCTTCGCCAGCCGCACTCGCGGTTCCAGCTTCGCGGCGGCCTGTTCGAATGCCGGCGCCATCATCCGGCAAGGTCCGCACCAAGGCGCCCAGAAGTCAACCAGCACCGGGATGTCGTTGCGGGCGATATGCTTGTCGAAGTTACCGCCATTCAGCTCGACCGGATGCGCGGAAAACAGCGTCTGTTTGCACTTGCCGCAGGTAGGGTCGGCGTTCAGCTTCTCGTTCGGTACGCGGTTCACCGCGTCGCAATGCGGGCAGACGATATGCAGGGAGTCGGTCATGAGTTTCCTTTCTATCGGTATCGACGGTAACCGTAGGGTGGGCATAGCCCACCATGTCGGGCATAGCCCGACCTACATCAGGCTTCGGATTGTCGGCGATGTGCTGCAGATGGGGACGCGGCCGCCGAATTCAATTGCCCGAAAGAGATTTCACCGGGCTGGGCGCGGTCAGCCTGTGCACCGCTACCTCGCCATCATGGAACAGCCACAGGCTGCCCGGCGGCATCGTCACCCAGGGTTCGTTGTCGGTCAGCGGCAGCGTGGCGATCACCGCGACGCGGTCGTTCGGCGAGGTCACTTCGCTGAAGTCCACCATCACGTCCTCGTCCTTCAGGTGCGCCTTGGCGAAAGGAGCGCGGCGCACGATGTAGGAGAGTTCGGTGGAGCAGTGCGCATACAGGCAGTCGCCGTTCGACAGCAGGAAGTTGAATATCCCCATGCTTGCGAGCGGCAGGATGAGCTCATGGATCGCGTCGAATACCGCATCGCGGCCGGGCGGTATGTCGTCGAAGCGCTGCCGCAGGCTCTGCAGCAGCCAGCAGAAGATGCGCTCGCTGTCGGTGTTGCCCACCGGCACGAAGCTGCCGTCGAGTCGCGGCTGGAACTGCGGCAGGTTGCCGTTGTGCGCGAACACCCAGTACTGTCCCCATAGTTCTCGCTGGAACGGGTGGGTGTTCTCCAGCGACACCACGCCCTGCGTCGCCTTGCGGATATGGGCGATCACGTTCAGCGAACGGATAGGGTAGTTGCGCACCAGCTCGGCGACGGGCGACTGCGCCGAAGGCTGCGGGTCGAGGAACAGTCGCACCCCCTTGCCTTCGAAGAACGCGATGCCCCAGCCGTCGGCGTGCACGTCGGTCTCGCCGCCGCGCTTCTGGAAGCCGGTGAACGAGAAACAGATGTCGGTGGGGACATTGCAGTTCATTCCCAAGAGCTGGCACATGGTTCCGGATGCTCCTTGATGTGTTGCTTAATGTAGGAGCGGGCCCTGCCCGCGAATGGCATGGTCGCGGGCAGGGCCCGCTCCTACGGAAGGTTTAGCCGAACCTCATCGACAGATCCACCGCCTGAACATCCTTGGTCAGGCCGCCTATCGAGATGCGGTCCACGCCGGTCTCGGCGATGCCGCGCACGGTATCCAGATTGACGCCGCCGGAGGCTTCCAGTTCCGCGCGGCCTGCGGTCAGTGCGACCGCCTCGCGCATCATTTTCAGGTCGAAGTTGTCCAGCAGGATCAGCGCAGCACCCGCGTCCAGCGCCTCGCGCAGCTCGTCCAGGCTCTCCACCTCGATCTGTATCGAAACACCCGGCGGGGTAATGCGGAATGCCTGTTCCAGCACCGCACGTATGCCGCCCGCGGCGGCGATGTGGTTCTCCTTGATCAGCACGCCGTCATAGAGTCCGACGCGCTGGTTATGCCCGCCGCCGACGGTGACCGCGTACTTCTGCGCGAGCCGCAGGCCGGGCAGCGTCTTGCGGGTGTCCAGTATCTTCGCTTTGGTTCCCGCGACGATGTCGACATAGCGGCGCGTCGCGGTCGCGGTCGCCGACAGCGTCTGCAGGAAGTTCAGCGCGCAACGCTCGGCGGAAAGCAGCGCGCGTGAATTGCCCCTGATCGTGCAGAGCAACTGGTTGGGCGACACCCGCTCGCCTTCCTGCGTCGCCCAGCGGATGTCGCAGTCCGGATCCAGCGTGCTGAAGCATTCCTCCAGCCAGGGCGAGCCGCACAGCACCGCCTCCTGGCGGGTGATGATGGTCGCGGTGGAAGTGGCATCGGCGGGGATCAGTTGCGCGGTCAGGTCGCCGTCGCGTATGTCCTCATCGAGGGCGGCGCGGACGGAGGCATGAATATGTAGAGCTAGGTTCGGGTAGGACATGGCAAGTCTTCTGTGCCTGAGTGGCAGTGTGTGGGGTGAAGTTGGAGCGGTGGGTTATGCCACTTGCCGTTCTTGCTCGACAGGTAGCCCTTCGAGGTACAGCGTGTCCGGGTCGAAGTCGATTTCGGACGGCCAGGTGACCGTGCCGTGTCCGGCGCGGGCCAGTTTGAAGAACGAAATCTGGCGCAACGGTTCGAATGCCGGGTAGCCGAGGTAGGGCGTCATGTCGAAGCGGCGGGTTTCGCCGTTGGCGAAGGTGAGCAGCAGCGAGTGGTCGTCTTGAGCCGCGACGGCGGCGATTCGTGGATTCATGGTGTTCTCCTGGGATGGTGCTGCGCTTTTGGTGGTGCTTATTGGCAACTCCATGTAGGTCGGGCTCCGCCTGACATGGTGGGCAGAGCCCACCCTACCAATGCAGCTTTGCCCACAGGCATAGATCAGGACGCCGTAAAACGCGCTGATGAGAGGCATGGTCTATCCCCGTTGCGATTGTGGGCCGAAGCATAGCTTTTGGCTTATGCTGTGTCGAGTGTGCCGTGTCTTGAAATATTGTCCCTGGGGCCCCATTTATCGTGCAGTCCAACATTCCATAGAGGAGTTGCCATGCGTTTCGACAAGTTCACCACCAAGCTGCAGCAGGCCCTGTCCGATGCCCAGAGCCTGGCCGTCGGTGCCGACAACCAGTTCATCGAGCCGCAACACCTGCTGCTGGCCTTGCTCAACGATGCCGACAGCGGCGCGGGATCGCTGCTGGCGCGTGCCGGTGGCAACGTCAACGCATTGAAGGCCGCGATGAGCGATGCGGTGAACCGCCTGCCCAAGGTCGAAGGTCACGGCGGCGAGGTGCAGGTCGGGCGCGACCTGTCGAACCTGTTCAACCTCACCGACAAGGAGGCGCAGAGGCGCGGTGACCAGTTCATCGCCTCGGAGATGTTCCTGCTGGCGCTGACCAATGACAAGGGCGAGACCGGGCGGCTGCTGAAACAGCATGGTGTGACGCGTGCGCCGCTGGAAACAGCCATCAGCGCGGTGCGCGGCGGCGAATCGGTCGGCTCGCAGGAGGCCGAAGGCCAGCGCGAGTCGCTGAAGAAATACTGTATGGACCTGACCGAGCGCGCGCGTCAGGGCAAGCTCGACCCGGTGATCGGCCGCGACGACGAGATCCGTCGCGCGATACAGGTGCTGCAGCGCCGCACCAAGAACAACCCGGTGCTGATCGGCGAACCCGGTGTGGGTAAGACCGCCATCGTCGAAGGCCTGGCGCAGCGCATCGTCAACGACGAGGTGCCGGAGACATTAAAGGGCAAGAAAGTATTGTCGCTGGACATGGCGGCGCTGCTGGCGGGTGCCAAGTATCGCGGCGAATTCGAGGAGCGCCTGAAAAACGTGCTCAAGGAACTGGCGCAGGATGAAGGCCGGTACATCGTGTTCATCGATGAGCTGCACACCATGGTCGGCGCGGGCAAGGCCGAGGGTGCGATGGATGCGGGCAACATGCTCAAGCCTGCGCTGGCGCGCGGCGAGCTGCACTGCATCGGTGCGACCACGCTGGACGAATACCGTAAGTACATCGAGAAGGACGCCGCGCTGGAACGCCGCTTCCAGAAGGTGCTGGTGGACGAGCCTAGTGTCGAATCCACCATCGCCATCTTGCGCGGCTTGAAAGATAAATACGAGACACATCACGGGGTCACGATCACCGATCCCGCCATCGTCGCGGCGGCGGAGCTTTCGCATCGCTATGTCACCGACCGCTTCCTGCCGGACAAGGCTATCGACCTGATCGACGAGGCCGCATCGCGCATGAAGATGGAGATCGACTCCAAGCCGGAGGTGATGGACAAGCTCGAACGCCGGTTGATCCAGTTGAAGATCGAGCGCGAGGCAGTGAAGAAAGAGAAGGACGAAGCCTCGCAGAAACGCATGGGTTTGATCGAAGACGAGATCAAGAAACTGGAACGCGAATACGCCGATTTAGAAGAGGTGTGGAAGGCGGAGAAGGGCGCAGCACAAGGCGCGGCGACGATGAAGGAAGAGATCGAGGATATGCGCGCCGAGATCGTACGCCTGCAACGCGAAGGCAAGCTGGAGAAGGTCGCCGAACTGCAATACGGCAAACTGCCGCAGCTCGAAGCCAAACTGAAAGAAGCCGCACAACGCGAGGCTGAAGGCGGCGCGTCAAAGAATAAACTGCTGCGCACCCAGGTCGGCGCGGAAGAGATCGCCGAAGTGGTGAGCCGCGCGACCGGTATCCCGGTCAGCAAGATGATGCAGGGCGAGCGCGAGAAGCTGCTGCACATGGAAACGAAGCTGCATGAGCGGCTGGTGGGGCAGGACGAGGCGGTGCGGCTGGTGTCAGACGCGATCCGCCGTTCGCGCTCCGGCCTGTCTGACCCGAATCGTCCCTACGGTTCCTTCCTGTTCCTCGGCCCTACCGGCGTCGGCAAGACCGAGCTGTGCAAGGCGCTGGCAAACTTCATGTTCGACTCCGAGGATCACCTGATCCGCATCGACATGAGCGAATACATGGAGAAGCATTCCGTCGCGCGCCTGATCGGCGCGCCGCCCGGCTATGTTGGCTACGAAGAAGGCGGCGGGCTGACCGAGGCCGTGCGCCGCAAACCGTACAGCGTCATCCTGTTGGACGAAGTGGAGAAGGCGCATCCGGACGTGTTCAACGTGCTGTTGCAGGCGCTGGACGATGGCCGCATGACCGACGGACAGGGCCGCACCGTGGACTTCAAGAACACCGTGATCGTGATGACTTCCAACCTCGGCAGCCAGATGATCCAGCAGATGTCCGGCGACGATTATCAGGTCATCAAACTCGCGGTGATGGGCGAGGTGAAGACCTACTTCCGTCCCGAGTTCATCAACCGCATCGACGAGGTCGTAGTGTTCCATGCGCTGGACGAGGCGAACATCAAGAGCATCGCGCGCATCCAGTTGCAGTATCTGGAGAAGCGCCTCGCTGCGATGGAGATGAAGCTGGAAATTTCGGATGCTGCACTGGCCGAGATCGCCAATGCGGGCTTCGACCCGGTGTACGGCGCGCGTCCGTTGAAGCGCGCTATACAGGCACAACTGGAGAACCCGCTGGCCAAGCACATTCTCGAAGGACACTTTGCCGCGAAGGACACCATCAAGGTGGACTGCACGGGCGGGGTGATGCGGTTCGAGAAGGGATGATGGAACTCCTTCTCGGGGAATGGGCCGAACTTATCTGACTGGCGAAGCTGTAAATCGAAGAATGAATGAGAAGCTGTAGCCAGCCTGTCAACCGATCAGAAGGAGGCTATCATGCAGATACCATTGCAAATCACCGTTCGTGACGTTAATCAATCAGAGGCTGTCGAGGCGCGCATCCGGCAAAAGGTGCAGAAGCTCGAGGAATTCTCCAGCCATATCATCTCCTGCCGGGTGGTGCTGGAGGCACCGCACAAGCACAAACACCAAGGCAAGCAATACAACCTGCGCATCGACATCGGCGTGCCCGGCAACGAGATCGTCGTCAATCGCGATCATCACGAGGATGTGTTCGTCGCGCTACGCGACGGCTTCGACGCCGCCAAGCGCCAGCTCGAAGAGTATGAGCGCCGCATGCAGCGCAAGACCAAGACGCACTCCCCCGAACTCGTCGGTCAGGTGCTGCGGCTCTTTCCGGAGGACGGCATAGGCTTCATCGCCGGCCCGGACGGCACCGAGCATTACTTCGACCGCGCGAGTGTCGTTAATCCGCCTTTCGAGCATCTGAAGGAGGGCGACGAGGTCAAGTTCATCGAGACGATCGCGGCCGAGGGTGCGCAGGCGAAGCGCGTGAGCGTGGGCCACCACCACGGGCCGCAATAGCGGCGGTTCGCAGCTGGATGAGGTAGTTTCAAACAGAAAGCCCGGCATTGCCGGGCTTTGATTTTTTACCAGAGATTGGCAGACGACAGTTGGTCGCCTAATGAGTATCGGGAGGATTGATAAGAGGCTGAACATCGTGCATATGCTTCTTCGCACGTTTGGCCATCTTTTTCTCCTTCGGCGTCATCATGGGTTCCTTTTTCATGTCTCTATCTCTGTTGGTGTGATGCGACGACTTGGGCATGATTGAACTCCTTATATCGATTAAGGAAAATTCATGCTACTCCAATAAATTGGCTTTGTGTAGATGTCGTTTGGGCAGGTTTTTTGCTTTGGCCGCCCGCGCCCGCAACTGCCCGCACGCACCCTCGACCTCCTGCCCTGCCGAGTCGCGCAGCTGGGTGATGATGCCGCGCTGCTTGAGCGTTCCCACGATGCAGGCGGCGCGGTCGGGAGTGGGGCGGCGGTAGGCGAGGCCGTCCACTTCGTTGAAAGGGATAAAGTTCAGGATCGCGTATTTGCCGGTGAGCAACTGGGCGATGCGCTCCAGCTCGGCATCGTTGTCGTTCACGCCCTCGATCAATGTCCACTGGTATTGCACCGGATAGCCGGTCGCGCGCGCATACGCCTCGGCGCGTTCCACCAGTTCCTCCACGGGGATCTGCGGCGCATGCGGCAGCAGTCTGGCGCGCAGCGCATCATCGGTGGTGTGCAGCGACAGGGCGAGCGCGGGCTTCACCGTCTCCTGCGGCAGCCGCTCGAACACGCGCAGGTCGCCGACCGTGGAGAGCACCAGGTTTTTGTGGCCGATGTTGCCCTGCATGCCGAGCACCTCGATCGCTTCCAGCACGTTGTCGAGATTGTGGGCCGGTTCGCCCATGCCCATGAACACCACCTTGCTCACCGCGCGGCGACGGCGCGCGAGCACCACTTGGGCGACGATCTCGGCGCTGCCGAGCTGGCGCAGCAGCCCGTCGCGGCCGCTCATGCAGAACACGCAGCCCACCGCACAACCCACCTGCGTCGAGACGCACAGGCCGCCACGCGGCAGCAGCACGCTTTCCACCATCTGGCCATCATGCAGCTCGATCAATAACCTTGCGACGATCTCGCCGGCGGGATGCTCGCTCTGCAGGCGCGCCAGTCCATTCAACTCCGCCTCGATCGCGGGCAACTCGTTGCGCAGTGCTTGCGGAAAAAAAGTCGCGGCGGGGCTGCCCTTTCTGTCGTACGAACTGACCTGGCTCCAGCCGCGCAGCAGACGGTCTTCGTGACACGGCTTGGCACCGAGGTCGCGCAGACGTTGGCGGAGGTGCGCGATGCGCATCGGAGTGTGTTGAGAGGCGGGAATCAAATTGAGTTACGAAAGTAATTGCGGGGAAGCTGTGCAGATTTTAACCCAAGCTTCGGCTGGGTGTTTGCACCACGGAGGAGTGTAACCTCCGGGTGCCTCCCCGATTATTGCCCGGCGCTACCGCCCAGTGGCTTCCCCCGCTTCGGAGCAGGTTCCGGTTTCGATGCCTTGCCGGATGTCTGCGACCGGCTGCCTTGCAGGCGTTCCTTGAGCACTTGCATGAGGTCGATCACGTTGCTTTCGGCTTCAGGCGCTTCGAGTTCCTCCGGGGCCGGCAGCACGTCGGTGCCGGCTTTGAGTTTCGTTTCGATGCGCTGCATCAGGTCGCGGGTGTGCTGGTCGCTCAAAAGTTCGCTGTCGAATTGTTTGCGTATAGCCTTGCCGATGGCCGTGCGCATGCGCTCGACAAGTTCTTTATCGGCGGGCTGCCGCTTGGGCAGGCCGACCTGCTCTGGCGTGCGCAGTTCGTCGTGGAAGCGCAGCGTCTCCGCGCGCAGGATGCCGCGCTCGGCGATGATCGCCACCAGATAATCCTTGCCATGCATCACGAAGCTGGCGATGCCGACCTTCTGCTCGTCTTCCATGCTCTTGGCCAGCAGGCGATAGGCCTTGGTGGTATCGCTGTCGGGCACCAGAAAATACGCGCGTTCGAAATACACCGGATTGATTGCGCTGAGCGGCACGAAGCGTTTCAGATCGATCTCGCGCGATTTCTTCGGTTCCAGCGCCTCCAGCTCCTCGTCCTCGACCACCACATAGTGATACTTCTCGATCTCGTAGCTGCGCACGATGTCGTCGCGCTCCAGCGGCTGCCTGTCGTTCTCGCTGAAGAACTGGCGCTTGAGCAGCGCACCGTTGGCATCCACCATCTTCAGCGCGATCTTGCCGCGATGGGCGGGGAACAGGCTCACCGGCAGACTTACCAGCCCGAACGCGATGATCCCAGACCAGATGGCATGCGCCTGTTCCTGTTCCAGATATTCTTCCTCAACTTGATTGCTGTCGTCTTTGTCCATGTCGCACCACCTTTCCTTATGCCGCATCAGAAGTTGTTTTGAAAATTCGCGAGGAGGGATGGATGCAAGGCGCACGGAGCGGAGAAACCGGAATGTACATTCGGTACATGAGGATTTCGAGCACCGCGCAACGCAGCAGACGCCCTCCGCAGCAATTTTCACGCCTGTTTGCGTACCTGCCGGAGGCTGGCCTCCAGCGCCTGACCGATGTCCATGCCGCGTTCGTGCTGCGGCGGCGCCAGCGTGTGCACTTGTTTGCCCTGTGCCTTGGCATCCAGCATTGCAAGCACGCGCTCGCGGAACTCGTCGTGATATGCCTGCGGCTCGAAATCAGCCTCCAGCATCTCGATCAACTGCCGCGCCATCCCCAGCTCGCGCGGGTCCAGCGGCGGCCCCTCGGGCGCCGCGAGCGACTCCACCGGGATCACCTCTTCCGCATGGTGCAGCGACATCAGCATCGGATAGCCCTGATACAACTGCAGCGCGCCGACATAGGACTTGTTGCGCATCACCCAGCGCGCCAGCCCCTCCACCTGCATAGCCTCCAGCGCATCGGCTAGTGCTGCGAATTCCGCGCTGTCTTCGTCCGGCCCCAGGTAATAGGGGCGGTCGTACCAGCGATGATCGATCACATGCTGAGGCAGGAAGCCGAGGATCTCGATGTCGCGTGTAGGCTCCGGCTCCAGCGCCGCCAGCTCGGAAGGATTCAGCAACACCCGCTCGCCCGATTCGGTGATGTAGGCGCGCCCGGTGTCGGCATAAGGCACCACCTCGTCAGTCTCCGGATTGACGAAGAATTGATGCACCGGCTCCAGATCGCCCCGGTGCAGCAGGCGGAAATGCACGTTGCGATCCTCGATCGCGCCGTACAATTTCACCGGCACGCGGATCGCATCGAAACGGATCACCCCTTTCCACATCGCACGGATAGTCATCGTGTACCTCCTTCCTGAAAATCGTAATTCAAGCCACATAACCAGGGTGGGATGAGGGGCGGTGGACACCACATGGATTTGCTAAAGATCATCATCCCTCACCCTAACCCTAACCCTCTCCCGCTTGCGGGAGAGGGAATGATGGCCGCACTCAACGGCACGGCAGCCGCAAAAAATCCTTCCCACGGATCCGCCCGCAGTGCGCCGAGTCGGCGCTGCAGCGTTTCCACCGTGTAGTGGTCGGAACGCACTCCGAGTTCATCCCAGCGCAGCGGCACCGCCACCGGCGCGCCGGGGCGGGCGCGCACCGAGTAACTGGCGATGGCGGTCGCGCCGCGCGTGTTGCGCAGGTAATCGATAAATATCCTGCCGTGCCGTTTAGCCAGACTCATGTTGGTGGTGAGCAGCTGCGGCTCATCCCGCGCATGCAGTTCCGCTACCGCGCGCGCGAACGACTTCACCGATTCCCAGTCCGCCTGCGGGCGCAGCGGCACCACCAGATGCAGCCCCTTGCCGCCGGTGGTGCGCGGGAAGGCCGTCAAGCCCAATCCATGCAGGCGCTCGCGCAGTTCGCGTGCAGTGCGCAGCACCTCTTGCCATGCCACCTCCGGTGCGGGGTCGAGGTCGAACACCAGCAGGTCGGGGTGTTCGATGTCTTCCACCCGGCAGCCCCAGACGTGGAACTCCAGCACCCCGTGCTGCACCAGTTCCAGCATGTCGGCCAGCGAGCGCACGTACACATAGTCGCGCTCTGCATCTTTCTCGCGGATCGCGATACGCGGCACCGCACGCGCCTGACTCTTCACCAGATGCTTCTGGTAGAAGCAGGCCTCGCGCCCTTCGGGGCAGCGCAGCATCACCAGCGGACGATGGGCAAGTTGCGGCAGCACCCATTCCTGTATCGATTCGTAATAGCGGGCCAGCGCCAGCTTGGTCACGCCCAGTTCCGGATACAGGATGCGCTCGGGATGCGTGAGTGGAGTGTCCGCGATCATCACCGCGCCTGCCGTCGCGTGGCGCATGGGGCGGGTGGCATCGGCCGACGCAGCCTCTTCCAGATTGGCGTCGGACGATTCGACCTGCTCCGGTTCCATGTCTTCTCGCAGCCCCACAAAGCTCGGCTGGCGCAGCAGGCCGTCGCGGGTGCGCTCCACATACTCGACCGCGACGACCAGCTTCGGCTGCACCCAGTGCAGGCCGCGCGGACCTGAGTTGCTTGAACGGGGCAGCGATGCCGAAGGGGCGAATGGCGATTCGGCGATCTCCTGTTTCTGCAGCAGCGCGTGCAACTGTTCGAGCTGGCGGTTGCTGAAGCCGGTGCCCAGCCGCCCCGCATATTCAAACTGCCCATCGCGATAGCTGCCGAGCAGCAAAGCGCCGAAGCCGCTGCGCGCGCCGGCGGGCGGCGTGTAACCGCCGACCACAAACTCGGCGGTCTGCTGTGTGCATTTCACCTTCTGCCACAGTTTGCTGCGGCCGCTGCGATAGGGCGCATCGGCCCGCTTGGAGACGATGCCCTCAATGCCCAGGGTGCAGGCCTGCTCGAAGAACTCCGGCCCCTGTCCCCGGATATGATCCGAATAGCGCAAGACACCACCGGGCTCGTAACCCGCGGCTTGCAGCAACTGCGCCAGCGCCTGCTTGCGTGCTAGCAGCGGCAGCGCAGAGAGGTCATGGCCATCCAGATACACCAGATCGAAAACCTGATAGCTCAACGGTGCGGTCTGCTTGCGGCTCAGCGCCTCCTGCAGCTCGCGAAAGCTGGTCGCGCCGCCCGCAGTAAGCGCCACCAGCTCGCCGTCGAGGATGGCCTGTTCCACCGGCAGCTTCTCCAGCTGCCGCGCCAGTGTGCGCAAGCGCGCAGTCCAGTCGAGGCCGTTGCGCGTCATCAGGCGCGCCTTGCCGTGCTCGATGTGCGCCACGATGCGATAACCGTCGAACTTTATCTCGTGCAGCCAGGCGCTGCCCGTCGGCGCGCGATCAACGGCGGTGGCAAGTTGCGGGGGCAGGGTGGCGGGGGGCGGTGTCTCGTGCGCGCCGAGTGCTTTTGCATCGGGCGGCGCAGGGTGCGGTATGGGGTGAAGAGCTTCGTCGCTATTCAGGCTCGCGGCGATCTCTTCCATGCTGCGGCCACTGGCCACGCTCAGGTCATCGGGATGCAGCGCGAGCTGCGGATGGTCGGTGCGTTTGATCAACAGCCACTGCTTCTGCTTCCCATGCACATCCCAGCCGTGCATGCGCACCAGTGTCCAGCCGCCCCTGAGCTTGCTGCCGGTGAGGATGAAATCGATCTGCTTGTCGTCGTTGCGGCCATCTTGTTGCCACTGCCCCACATCCCACAGCATCACCGTGCCGCCGCCGTATTCGCCCTTGGGGATGTTGCCCTCGAAACCGCCGTAGGCAAGCGGATGGTTCTCCACCTCGATCGCGAGCCGCTTATCGCCGCTTTCCAGCGGCGCGCCCTTGGGTAGCGCCCAGCTGCGCAGCACCCCGTCCTGCTCGATGCGCAGATCGAAATGCAGCCGCCGCGCCGCGTGTTTATGCATCACATACAGATGCCCGGCCTGCACCGCCGGAGCCGCGTCAGCCGGTTCGGGGCTGCGGCGGAAATCGCGCTTGCGCTGGTATTCGTTGATGGAGAGAGTAGCCATGAATAACTCATCGGTTGCCCTGCAGTGACTGGCCGCATATACATCGCGGTGCAGCCTGATTGAAACTTACGGTCCGCTCTCTGTATATGAGGAAAATCATGTATTTGAAGTCGTCGCCTGTATCACTGAAAGCGAGGATCTGCGCATAGACCAGATGAACCTGTGGTGCTGACCGGCCACCTTCAGGTGGCTACAGGGGCCGCGTAAGCGACCCCGTTAAGTGGCTTTGAGTGGCTCACAAATAAAGCCTCCGGCTTTGCCGGGAGTACTTACTTTCAACCGACAAAACCGGCAATCGCGCTTATGCGTCAACGAGCGCGTAAACCTTTGCCTCCCAGGGGAAGATGGGTTCGCGTGCCACCCAGGCCGCAGGAACATCGCGATCTTGCGTAATTTCCCGCCACTTCTTTCCGTATGGTGTCTCCGGCCAGTTCGCCACGCGATACTCTGCATTTCCGCTGAGCGCATTGGCGGTGATAAAGTCGGAAAAATTCGCGACGACGACCACCTGCCGGTCGCTCCCCGGCTGGCCGCGCCGCCAGCAGAGTACGCGCTTGGCATCGTTGAAATCGACGTGGATGAACTCGGTGTCGTTCACTGCCAGCGCGTCGTAGCTGGTGCGGAATTTCACCAGACGGGCAACGTAGTCGAAGATGCGGCGCCGGAAGGGCTCGTCGAGTCGCTCATAGTTCACCGCATCCCGCTGTTTCGGCGGGTGACTGACGCTGAGATCATGCTGCTCGGCAAACTCGTCTCCCGCGAAAATCATCGGGATTCCGACCGCGGTCAGCAGGCAGACGAAGGCGAGCTTGATGCGCCCCTCGGTGAAAACGATGCCGTTGTTCTGCAGGAAATTGAAAAGCCGCTCGTTTCGATATCCCTCCACATCATGCGATCCCACATAGTTCACCGCTTCTGCGCCATCGTGAAAACCAAGATTCCGGCAATCGATCATCTTGCGCACCGTCCACTCGAAGCTGGGCTCCTTCTCGCCGTTCTGGCCCAGGATTGCCGAGCGCAACATGCGCTTGAATTCCTCGTTCCACAGACCGTCAAGGCGGCGCTGCGTCACCAGTTCCAGGGGTACCGCCAGTTCTTCGCCCACCACGATGAAGCGGTCTGCCGATCCGTCCGCCGCCGCCCAGGTTTGCCGCGCCAGATCCTTGAACTCCTGCACAAAATCCCAGTTGGCGATATTGTTCACGCTATCCATACGGACGCCATCCACGGCAAAATATTTCATCCAATGCAGCAGGTAGGCCTTCATGAATTGTCGTGCCGGACAAAACGCGCCTGACTTCCCGCTAACGGGATCGTAACCCTGCACGAAGCGCCCATAACGCCAGAGCTTGCCGCCAAAATCCGTCCGCCGGCCCTGCCCTCCGGACTGGTTTGCGTCGGGATCATTCGGCTGTGTACCCGCATCGATGTGAAAGACGGGGAAGTTCACGTTCTCCATCGCAGCGCGCGTACCAAAGGCCATCACCACATCGATGATGAAGCGGATGCCGCGCTCGTGGCAGAGGGTCACGAGTTTGACCAGATCGATATTCGATGTGGGCGAGGAATTGCCTTTCGGGAAGCCCAGATCGTAATCCGGTGCAAAGTAGTTGCTGGTCGCGTAGCCCCACTCGCGATTCACGAAACTGTCGGCGAGCGGGAGCAGTTCGAGGGCATTGACGCCAAGCTCCCCGAGGTGGCTCCGCCCCCGCTGTAGCGCAAGAGTGCCCGCAAAGTTGGCAGCCTCGGCGTCTTCGTCCACCAGCGCGATGACGTCGCGAAATGTGCCCACGCCGATTTCCGGATCGTCATGGATATTCGTCCTGGCCCAGGAGGTGGGAAGTTCGTATATAACCATCCGGTTGTTCGGCGCAGCCCTGCCAGCCTCGATTGCCTGCGCTGGATCGAACGTCTCACCTGCTGCATCGCACGGCACGAGACGACCGCCCTGAAATTTCACCACTGCCGCCGGGTCTTGATCGTCCACGATGTGAGGCGCGGGCAGTAGCGGCGCGAGCAACCGCCAATCCACGGTGTAGGCCAAGGGATCGGTGCAGGAAATCCGGCTACTGTCACGCGTCGGGCTGCTGTCGGATACTTCAAACCAGTAGTGGTAGACCTGCCCATCAACAAGCCCGCACTGCGCAGCGGCTATGCTCCACAGGTCGGCTTGCTGCGTGAGCGGGAATGACTGGCGATTGATTAAGCTCGGCGGATTGCCCGCCTGAAACTGGCCGATGACCAGCGCCGGCGGCTCTGGATTAGAGTAATGCGGATACCACAGGACGAATGCTGTCTTCTTGAGCTCGAAGAGATGAGCCATAATCAATTACCTCCGTTCGTTTGAATATATTTCCAGATGATGGTATGCCTAACATCCATCGGCTCGCACATGCGCATCGGGGGCCAGGCTCCCTTGAGCTTAGCCCCGGTGAGGATGAAATCCGGCTGGTCGGCGACGTTACGGCCATCGGCCCACATCCCACAGCATCACTGCTCCGCCGCCGTATTCATGCTTGCGCTGGTTTCGTTGATGGAGAGAGTGACCATGAATGACTCATCGATGGCCCTGCGGTGACTGTCCGCATACGCATCACGGTGCGGCCACATTGAAACTTGCGGTCCGCTCTCTGTATATGAGGAAAATCATGTATTTGAAGTCGTTGCATAACTGAAATGGCGGATGATGCTAAGGGGTTGCTGCGAAAGCCCGGCGATGCCGTGCTTATTTCATGAAGAGTATTTCGATGCCGCCCCTTGCATTCTTTCTGGCTGTCCGGGATTAGAATCTGCCCTCTGATCATTTCCTTCAAGAGTCATCACGATGAAATACCTGTTTGCCCCGCCTGCAGTTTCCTCGCTGCCGATTCGAGGCGGCGATGAGCATTTCCCGATACGGCGCATTTTCTGCGTCGGCCGCAATTACGAGGCCCATGCCAGGGAGTTCGGGATTGAAGTAGACCGGGAGACCCCGTTCTATTTCACCAAGGCCGCGGCCCATTATGTTCCCTCGGGCGCAACCGTTCCCTATCCGCCGGGCACCGCCAATTATCATCACGAGATGGAGCTGGTGGTGGCGATCGGCAAGGCCGGCTTCCGGATTCCCGAGGGCCAATCGCTGGCACATGTTTACGGCTATGCGTGCGGGCTCGATATGACTCGCCGCGACCTGCAGGTGTCGCTGCGCGAGAAGAAACTGTCCTGGGACATCGGCAAGGATTTCGAGAATGCGGCGGTGGTCTCGGCGCTCGCGCCCGCTTCGGCAATCGGACATCCGGGCAAAGGCAAGATCGAACTCAAGGTCAACGGCGACATCAGGCAGTCTTCGGACATGAGCATGATGATCCATTCCGTCCCGGCCATCATCGCCCACCTGTCCCGTTTCTATCACCTGCAGCCCGGCGACCTGATCTTCACCGGCACGCCGGAAGGCGTCGGTCCCGTGACCGCGGGCGACCGCATCGAAGGGGTGATCGAAGGAGTGGGCGAGATCGCGCTGAATATCTGCGCTGCAGAATCGCCATGAAACAGATCGCCGCCGTGCAATAAGCGAGGCGCATTGCACCGGATGTTACATCCGGCGCAATTTGGATTGCGCCCTGCGCGAGCCGACCCCGGTTATTGTTATGGGCATCTTTATAAATTCGTTACACCGGCCCTTCGACGAGCTCAGGATAAACTGACCTGCGGTCAGGCCGGTGTCCAGTTAATAGAACAGACAGTGCAACGCACTGACATAAAAGCATTTTAATTAAATCCGCTGGATTCCGGCCTCCGCCGGAATGACGAAATCCGGATTTTTAGAGATGCTCGTATTGTTGTTATGAAATGGAGAAGCCATGTCGGTCAAAAACAAGTTTCTGCTTGAGCCTGCCAGCGCCGTATTGCTCATCATCGACGTGCAGGAAAGGCTCTGTGCCGCCATGGACCGGGAGGTGCTGAGTCAACTGGCCAGGAACGCCGGCATCCTGCTGGAAAGTGCGAACGAACTGGGCGTGCCGGTGATCTTCACCGAACAATATGCCAAGGGGCTGGGCCCCACATTGGCCGAGCTGAAGGGCAGGGCGCCTGCCGCGCCCTGCATCGAAAAGATGACCTTCAGTTGCTGCGGCAACGATGCCTTCCTCAAACAACTGCAAGAGACCGGACGGAAGCAGGTCATTGTCAGCGGCATGGAAACGCATGTTTGCGTGCAGCAGAGCGTCATCGAACTGCTGGATAAGGGATTCGATGTGCATCTCGTCAAGGACGCCGTGATGAGCCGCAGCAGCGACAACAGACAGACCGCCATCGAAGCCATGGCGCTGGCCGGCGCCGTGCCCACTAGCACGGAGTCGGTCGTGTTCCAGTTGCTGAAGATCGCCGGCACTGAATCGTTCAAGAAGCTCTCGCAGCTGGTCAAGTGAGGTCCGATGACGAGGCATGCGCTGGGAACAGTGCGTTGTCCCCAATGTTGTTCACGTTAGAAAAAATTCCGTTCGCCCTGAGCCTGTCGAAGGGCTCTGATTGCGAAGCCGGTGGTTCGACAAGCCTGTCCTGAGCAAAGTCGAAGGGCTCACCACGAATGGTTAAGTGAGCAGCACTGGCCGCAAAAGCGCATTCATTCCGTCACGTACAGCCATGCCTTCTGGGACCAACTCAGCGAACTCCACCAGGCCTTGGCGCCTTCAAGCGCTTTTTCGCCCGCTTCCGACAGGACGAAACTCCGCGTATAGCCGCCCTCTTCACCCTCGACGGGTCTGACCCACCCAAAGCGCATCAACAGATCACCTATCACCTCAGGACAGAGCGTGCCGGGCACGAACAGCGGCTCGACCTCATCGCTCAGCCAACTGCGTTTCGGGATGAGGTATTCACCCAGCATGCGCTGCGCCTCGCTTTCGATGTGGCCGGTTCTCAGCCGGTAGACCAGCAAGGCGCCGTGATGGACGTGGCTGAGCGCTTTCATCAGCTGCACGCGTATCCCGGCAAGTTCGCATGAGACATCATTGCCTGCGGAGGCGGGCCGGGTATCCCCTGTACAATTTTTCCTGGTGTATGACATGGCAATTCCAATCATGTCGTTAACTCTGATTGTCGATGCGTGAGGGACGGGGTGTATGGAAATCGCAACAAGCGCCCGTCCTTCGACAACTGCCTCCAGCTTGCGGGTGAAATCGCACATGCATCTCACCTGCTGATGGCCATCGTAGCGCGGATTGAATGCCAACTACATGGAGCGAACTGTGTATTTGAGGGCTCAACGGGGGGCAGGCTGCCCCTTTGAATTTGCTGATTCAGTCCGTTTGCACGGAGCCTGCTGGAACGATTATTGATCCGGCACGTTCAAGTATTAACACCGTTCGGGCTGAGCCTGTCGAAGCCCATTCCTTTCGACAAGCTCAAGGCGAACGGACTTCAAACTTCATCTGGCCGAATCAATAGTCCGTAGCCCGGAAGTAGCAGCGGATTCCGGGAGTGACCCGCCCGCATCAATCGAATTTATTGCGCAGCTCGTCGCGGTCGAACCACCATGCATCGCCGACGATGGCCTCGACCACCCGCCCCAGGCGCGGCAGGAATATCTGCGGGTCGCGCAGTTCCAGCCTGTCCATCCACTGGTCCAGGGCGGCTTGGTCGCGCACGTTGCTGTGGCGTGCGGCCACTTGCGCGATCAGGTGGTTGGCGAACAGGCCCAGATTTTCGTGCTGCGCGTCGTCGGCACGCAGGTCGATCACATAGCGCGCGGTAACGGCGGCGAGCGCTGCGCCGTCCGAATTATTCGGCGTCTCATCGACGATATGCAGCAGCATCGCCAGCGTCAGCTCGGGATCGACCGGGAAGCTGACTGCCAGCCACACGCCCATGCCCAGCGCCGCGACGGAGCCGTCCTGTTCGCACTGATACAGCACATCGCAGGCCTCCACGGCATCCTTCCAGGCATCTTGCGCCAGCGCGGTAGCGAACGCCTCGCGCGCCAGCGTCCATGCCTCGGGCTTGCGCTCCAGCGCCACCAGCAGCTCTGCGACATCCAGTTGCAGTCGCGCACGCACCAGCGGCGCGGCGTCGGTCAGGCCGTGCAATTCCTGCAATTTTCCGACCAGCTGTTTCGTCAGCTCGGTGCGTTCATTGTTTTTCAGGGTGCCGTCTTTCAGGCCGTCCTTGATCTCGACAAAATTTTCGCTCATGGGAGTCACTCTGAGGTTTTCATCATTGGCGACAGTACGCGAAACCTGCCACCCCGTCATTCCGGCGGATAACCAGCGACTTGGCTGGCGTTGTTTGCCAGCTTAGTCGAATGGCTAGTAGTTCCATCAGGCCGGAATCCAGCTCATCATATAAGACCGCATAGCGGACAACGCCGTGTTTCGGGTGTTGTCTCACTGCGTGGAAATTTTTCAATTGTCTGGATTCCGGCCTGCGCCGGAATGACGGCTGCTGTTAATCGCCATTCTTGAACTACTCTCTGGCCGGCTTCACGAAGCTGATGACCTGCGCATTCGGTTGCTCACCGTCCTTGTAATAGGGCTTGGCCTGATCGAAATCGAGCAGCTCGGCCAACTCCCTTTCCCGCTCCGAAATCAGGACAAAACAATCCTTGATGTCCTGAATGGTGTCGCCCGTCAGCGGGTTGGGCCGTCCGCCCAGCGGCGTGACATCTCGCACGACGTTGCCCAGCGTCTTGCGCATCGCGCGCAGGATGGCCTGTTCCTTGCTCAATTCTGCTGTGTTCATGGGGGGATACCGGAGTGGATGACGGGGCGACTTTACTGGAATGGCCGCGGTGTCGCTATGCCCCGTTCGGGTCGTGTCGGACTACCCCTGTTGCCGTCACGCTGCCGGCCATTCCTCGTCGAAGGTCCGCTCGCATTCGGCCATGATGGATTGGCCGATCTCGGACTGGTAGCGGGTGTCCAGCGACTCCTGCATCTCGTGGGCGATATACAGCCCCGCGTCGCGCGAGGTGGTCGAGGCGATCTGCCGGGCGAGCTGGTCGCTCAAGTCGGACAAACGCTTGCGCAGCCCCAGCGGCAACTGGCGTTTGGAGCGGGACAGCCACTCCGCGGCGAGCGTGGCGCCCTGCGACTGGCTCAGCCATTGCCCGTGCTCGTAATGGACGGACAGGCGCTCGGCCACGAGGGCGTAGATCAGCGCGACGCAGCCGCCGCGATCCGGGTTGTCCTCTTCGTTCCCTCTGATTTCCTGCATGCCTGTTCCCCGGATTTTCCGCTGTCGATGTGGTGTCCTGCCGCAGATTTCCCTGCGCCGGCATTGTAAGGCGGCGAGGGTTATTCAGCATTTGCTAATTTGCCGCTATCATCCGGGACGTTCAATCAGGAGCTTTCTACATGCACACGCGCAAACCCATCAACATCCCCGTCGTTGCCGCCGCCGCGCAGCAAGACTCCCCGGCCAGCTGCAATAGTTCCGACAGCAACTGTTCCGGCAACGAAATGGTCGCGCTGATGGTGCTGGGCGACAGCATGGCACCAGAGTTCGTCGAGGGCGAGATACTGGTCATCGAAATGGGCGCACCCGCAACGGACGGCGCGTTCGTGGTCGGCACGGCGAACGAAGAATTCATCTTCCGCCAGCTCAAGCGCGATGAGCAAGGCGGCTGGCGGCTGCATGCGCTCAACCCCGCCTATCCCGAAATCGCTATCCCCGGACTGGACGAGATCAAGGGCGTGGTCACCCACAAGAAGAAGCCGGGCTCGCGCAAGTCGGTCAAATACTACGGGGCGCAGGCGGGGCACTGAGGCGGGTAGGCGAGGTCGCGCTACGGAGAGAAAGCAGTGCCCACTTCTCCGTTCGCCCTGAGCTTGTCGAAGGGGGCCGGGCTTTCTTCATTGGAAGTATCTCGATGCAGGCCGGATTTTCCTCGGCAATTCAAAGTTGAACCCAAAATGGGAGCATGTTAAAGTGACGCCATGCGAGTCATAGCCATCAGCACGTTGCGGGAATTCTGGGAAAAGCACCCGCAGGCAGAAACGCCGCTGCGTTCATGGTATGCCGATGCATGCTATGCGGACTGGAAAACTCCGTCGGACATCAAGGCGGCTCATCGTAATGCCAGCTTCGTTGGAAATAATCGCATCGTGTTCAACATCAAAGGCAATGATTACCGCCTGATCGTGGCCGTGCATTACAACCGGGGCATGCTGTACATCCGCTTTGTCGGAACGCATGCCGAATACAACGCGATCAACGCAGGAAAGGTATAGCAATGGAACTCAAGCCGATTCGAACCAAAGCAGAATACAAAGCCGCCTTGCGCGAGATCGAGGCGTTGTTTGATGTGCCCGAAAAAACACCCGAGGCGGACAGGCTGGAAGTGTTGGTCATGCTGGTGGAGAAATACGAAGCGCAACACTTTCCCATCCCCGCACCCGATCCCATCGACTTCCTGAACTACGCGATGGAAACGCGCGGGTTGACGCGCAAGGACCTGGAGGAATACATCGGAAGTCGTGGCCGAGTGGCCGAAGTGCTGAACCGCGCGCGCCCGCTGACACTGGCGATGATCCGGCGTTTGTCGGAAGGTCTCAAACTACCCGCCGATGTGTTGATCGCGGATTACGAATTGCGGCATGCGGCATAGAATCGAGGTTTGTCCCTGAGGTTTACCCAAGCGCCTCACACTGCCGCGTGAATTCGCTTTCGTTGTGGCAGGTGACGATCAGCCGGGCGGTGGAGCGGGTCAGGGCGACGTAGAGCAGCCGGGCATCTTCTTCTGGCGTGGACTTCGCGCAGGGCATGCAGCCAAGGTCGGGGATGACGACGCTATCGAACTCCAGCCCCTTGCTCGAATGCATGGTCAGCACTTTCACCGTATCGCTTGCCGGGTCGTAGGCTTTGCCGTGCGCCTTCTTGCGGCCATCCTCCGCATCGATGGCAAAGCCGTTGCGCGCGAGCAATTCCCGCATCTTGTCCACCTGGGTGTTGTAGCGGCACAGCACGGCCATTTCGTGCAGGGGCACACCGTCCTGCACGCGCCGTTTCAGCCAGCCCACGATGTGCGCATGCTCCTGCGTTGCATCGCCAAAACGCAATAGTTCGGGTTTCGGGCCGCTGCGTCCGCCTACCTCCGGATGAACCAGAGGCATGTCCTCGCTGCCGGACATCTGTTCGATATAACCCGAAACAAAGCGGTAGGCGAAATCAAGAACCTCCACTGTATTGCGGTAATTCACCTTCAGGATCGTGGTGCGGCCGGCGGCGTTGACGCCTACGCTGGCCCATGTGAACTTGCGTCGCTTCGGCCCGCCGTAGATGTTCTGTGCATCGTCGTACATCAACAGCAGCGAATTGGTCTGCGGGTCTATCATCTGCACCAGCAGCTTGTACCACTCCGGCTGAAAATCGTGGCCTTCGTCGATCAGCACTGCCGAATATTGCGCGAGCGGTACACGGCCCTGTTCGCAGCCGGCGATTACCGCCGCCGCCTGTCTTTCGAAGTATTTCTGCGATTTGTCGCCGGGCAGGTCGAGCTGGAAGTGGTCGCACATCTGCTTGCACCAGTCATGGAAATGGTAAACATGCACGTCGTCGCCCGCCCCGCGATCGGCGAGCATCTGCTTCAGCCGTGCAGCCAGTGTCGTATTGAAGCACAGCACCAACACCGGCTTCGCATAACCCTGCTGGCTCAGATGCAATGCCCGATAGGCGAGGATCAGCGTCTTGCCCGAGCCCGCCACACCGTGAATGACGCGATGCCCCTCGCCAAGATTGCGCGCCAGCACCTCCTGCGCCATGTCCATCGTCTTCACGATGTCGGGGGCAAGCCGCGCAATGGACTGCGTCTCGTCCGGCTGCTCCTCAGGGGCGCTGAACAGGCTGCCTTGCTGGATGCGAATTTCGGGAAACAGATGCCAGCGCACGCGGTCGATGCGCGCCAGGGAAAGGACGCCGCCGAAGCTGTAAGTGAACATCCCCCACAATTTTTGTTGAAGCGACTCCGAATCCACGCCCTCGGCGAAATCCTCCTTGAACAGCGCGCGATCAAGGGGGATCGCCTGATCCAGTTGCATACGCGCGAATTCCTCGCGCGAAAAGTTCGTGAACACCACGCCGTAGCCCCAGGGGAGCAAAAGTTTGCCCTTGTAGCGGCCTTCCTCCTGCTGCACCAGCAGCGGGTCGCGTTCGAGCAGCGCCTTGATCTCGATGGCACACTTTCGGGCCTGTTCAAGCGGGTTATCTACGGTCTTCCAATGACCGTCCAGAAAGACTTTGGCCTCTTTGGAAGTCATCCATTCGATCATTCCGGTTTTCCCCAGCTTCCAGTCCTTCACCTCTAGCACCAGAATGCCACGCCCCGGATGCAGCACGACGAAATCCGGTCGCCGCTGTTTCGGCCCCACCGGCACATCCACCCAGCAGAAATAATCGTCTTCGAGATTGCGCAGCAGCGCTGTTCCGAAACGTCTCTCCCCCGGCGTCAGCCGGAGGTTTTTCGAGTGCAGGGAGGGGAGGATGATGGCCATGGAGTGGAATTATTGCGAAGCAGTTCCTTTTCGCGCGAGGCAGTCCTTCAGCCGTTCGGCGAGGCGCAGCTCGCCGCGCGCATCGAAGTGTGCTGCACTTAGGGTGGGGATCAGGGTGGCCATGGGATGGGGTTAGCGATTATGTTAATTCTGCTTAATCCCATCCATCCATTTGCGGAACAAATCCATTTGTTCCGGTGTGGGCGGCCATGGTGAGTCAGGGAAGCGTTTTTTGTGGGCTGTCCAGGCGAAATTGAAGATAGCTACAGTCTTGTCCTGTTGATCTTTGTCAAAAAACGTATCCCATACAGCCGCTTCTTTTAGCGACTCAAGACTATCAAGATTGATCGCCTCACTGAATATGCAACGGATTGCCGCCAAGGCCACGACCATTTCGGGCGGCAATGTTTTCGTTTGGGCACTCCAGCGTCGAATCGCCCTGTCCTTGAGCTTGTTCAGCTTGCGGAGTTTTTCCGCTGGGCTTATTCCCTTATATTTGTCCGAGTATTTATCCCAGCGCTTCAGCGCCCCCGGTATGAATGCCTCCACAAACACCAATTTTTCCCGCCAGCCAGCCTGCATTTCGGTGCGGGAACGCATTGCAAGAAAGCGGGTCTGGTTGATGAAACGCTTTGCTTGCCGCGGACTGGTGCGCAGGGATATCGCCAGAGGCAGCCAGATCTCCAGCGCTTTATGGAAAGCAGGACTGTCGTCCACGACATACTCTCCTCGCGTCCTGCGCAGGAAAAAAACCATGAAGATTACAATAAAGAAAAACATTGCAATTACAGGATCGTAATCGTTGATTGGGTCGGCTTGTACGAAACCGCCTCCGCCTTCCTGTCGCTGTTCCTCTGTTGCCGGCACGGCCTTGTTAACGAGGGGGATAGGAGCGTCTTTTGCGGACGGGATTGCGGAAACTTCAGCTTCCTGTGACGCGGATTGCTTCGGCGGCGTCTGCAACGGTGCAGGCACCCACTTCACAAAATAAATTGCCGCCACAAAAGAGACTACAAAGACGAACGGCATCAGGAAATAAGCCCGCAACATATCGGGTATGGCTTCATACATGCCAAGCAATTTCCACTCGCGCTCCCCGCTTGACAACCTGTGATAGCTTCCCGGTTCCGTTGCCGGCACCGGCAATTCGAAATTGACCAGTTTTTCCAGGTATTGTCGGGCATAGGTTCTACGCCTTTCGACTTCGCTTCCTGAATTTGATTTGTCTCCATCCGCGCTTCCATTAGGCACAGCGGCCTCGGCGGTCATTTCGCTGGCGAGTTTCTCGCAGGCCAGCCCCACCAGCGATTCCACCACCTTCTTGTCCATGCCCAGCACCACGTAGCAGGCTCCACTGGAAACCAAGTAATTCACCGCTTCCAGCGTTTCCAGCGCCTTTTCCGGAGAACAGCGGTCGAGATCGTCGATGAATACCGTCAGGGTGCGCGGACGCAAGGCCTTGCACACATCGCCGAAGTGGCGCGCAAACTTATAGCGGAAGGCCGTCTGGGCTTCTGCCTGGCGGGTCTTGAATTTTTCGCTTAGCGTCGCAAACAACACCGCCGGATGCTCGGGGAAAGCACGAAAACCATACAGTAGGGTAAATGCAGCCGCTCCAAGCAGCGCAATCAGGGCCACCACGACATGGATCAATTGAGGAAGATTGTTGACCGTGTTATACAACCCGTCGATAAACTCATCCCATTCCAACTGAAGCAATGGCTTCCACTCGATGGTCTGCAAGGCCAGCGGCAATTTGTCGCCATGCTCAAACAGCACGAACGCACCGAACAGGGCGACAATCATCACCAGCGTGGTAATGACGTAATGGCGCACCATGCGCTGCCCCAGCAACGCAATACGGAAAACCATACCCCAAGGTGACAGCCAGAACGGTAATGCTTGGACACGGATGTTTTCCAGCAGCGCCGCCAGGACAATCTCTTCCCTCTGGTGATGCCATGCATTGAACCAGACCGGGCGTATTCCATTGCTTTCCAAGGATTGCGTCAGCATGCGCATCACCGAGCTTTTGCCCTTTCCCCACGGCGCAACAATCGCCACGCTAAGCGGAGGCAGGGTGCGCCGGTTACGCAGGAAGGCCGACAATGCACCGACCAATTCGCGATGTCCGAGCCTGTCGTTTTCCGGATTTGTCACCGGTTCGTCGGATACCAGCAGATCGGCCACCGTAATCTCGCGGCGGATTTTTCGTTCGACCAGTAGCGCGATCACCGTCAGCAGCAAAATACCCAGCCAGGCGGCATAAAACCAAGGGGCAAGTCCGCGATGGTATTGCGGCATCTGCCATGTCGCGCCGCCGTCATTGCTGCGCAAAATGACGCCGTTTCCGACGATGAAACCGATCCGCCCATCGGCGGAAAAATTAACCGAATTAAAAAAGGTGTCACGTCCAGAACTCTGTGAAACCCACTTGTCGCCGCCGTCGCGTGTGGCGAGGAGTGTGCCGTCATCTCCCACCGCCCAGCCGCGCTGGCCATCGGCGAGAAAGTGCACCGATGTCAGATGTGCCTCGTTGTCGCTGCTTTGCGGCTCCCACTTGTCGCCGCCGTCACGCGTGGCGAGGAGCGTGCCGTCATCTCCCACCGCCCAGCCGCGCTGGCCATCGGCGAGAAAGTGCATGGACGACAGCCCTGCCTTGCTGCCGCTGCTTTGCGGCTCCCACTTGCTACCGCCGTCGCGCGTGGCGAGGATCGTTCCGTCATTTCCCACCGCCCAGCCATGCAGGCCGTCGGCGAGAAAGTGCACCGACGCCAGAATCGCCTTGCTGCCGCTGCTTTGCGGTACCCATTTGCCACCGCCGTCGCCCGTGGCGAGAATTGTCCCCTCCGATCCCACCGCCCAGCCGTGCTGACCATCGGCGAGAAAGTGTACGAACGACAGCCCTGCCTTGCTGCCGCTGCTTTGCGGCTCCCACTTGCTGCCGCCGTCGCGCGTGGCGAGAATCGTTCCATACTTTCCCACAGCCCAGCCGCGCTGGCCGTCGGCGAGGAACTGTACGGACCACAGTGGCGTCTTGCTGCCGCTGCTTTGCGGCTCCCACTTGCTGCCGCCGTCGCGCGTGACGAGGATCGTTCCATACTTTCCCACCGCCCAGCCGTGTTGGCCGTCGGCGAGAAAATATGCCTCATACAGCGATTCCAAATCGCCGCTGCTTTGCGGCACCCACTGGGCACCGCCGTCGCGTGTGGCAAAGATCGCTCCATAATCTCCCACCGCCCAACCGTGCAGGCCGTCGGCGAGAAAGTGCGCAGAACTAAGATCGACATCGCTGCCGCTGCTTTGCGGCACCCACTGGGCACCGCCGTCGCGCGTGGCGAGGATCGTTCCGTCATTCCCCACCGCCCAGCCATGCAGGCCATCGGCGAGAAAATGCACCGACTTCAGCCAGGTCTCGCTGCCGCTGCTTTGTGACTCCCACTTGCTGCCGCCGTCGCGCGTAACGAGGATCGTCCCCTCCCTTCCCGCCGCCCAGCCGTGCAGGCCATCAGCGAGAAAGTGCAACGACTCCAGCACTTTCTTGCTGCCGCTGCTTTGCGGCTCCCAGTGGGCACCACCGTCGCGCGTGGCGAGGATAGTTCCACCGGATCCCACCACCCAGCCGTGCTGGCCATCGGCGAGAAAGTGTACCGACGTCAGCACTGTCTCGCTGCCGCTGCTTTGCGGCTCCCAGTTGGCACCGCCGTCGCGTGTGGCGAGGATAGTCCCACCGCTTCCCACCACCCATCCGCGCTGGCCGTCGGCGAGAAAATGCACCGACCCCAACACTTTCTCGCTACCGCTGCTTTGCGGCTCCCATTGGGCACCGCCGTCGCGTGTGGCGAGGATAGTTCCACCGCTTCCCACCACCCATCCGCGCTGGCCGTCGGCGAGAAAGTGCACCGACGTCAGCCATGCATTGCTGACGCCGTTTTGCGGCTCCCAGTGGACACCGCCGTCGCGCGTGGCGAGGATAGTCCTACCGATTCCCACCGCCCAGCCATGCAGGCCGTCGTCGGCAAAGCGTACTGATGTCAACGTGGAATTGACCGCAGGCAAGCGCCGGAAGGCATTGTCCTCCATGGGTTGTTTCCACCATGCAGGGTTGCTCCAGGAAAGAGCGGGGGCGAACGGATCGTGTGTGGGTTGCTGGTTGTAACCGATCACACTGGCAATACTGAAGAGCAGCGAGGCAACCAGCCATATAAAGAAGCGGCGAGAGTTGAAGGGGGCATCGGTGCGGGTAATAGGCATGTTTGATTCCAGATGCGGGGAGCCTCAGGGATGGACCACGATTTCTTTGCTAAAGGGGTTTCTTTAATTCACCACTTTTACGGCAGCATAGAGCTGTTTCAAATGTTTCGGAGACATGTCCAATATGGGCTCGTACATGAACGAGTTCAGATGGATGTTTTCCGGTGTCATCAAGTTGACTTGTTCCATTAGGGATATAGATTCCTTCTCCTGCTGGTGGTTATCTCTGTATTTATTCAGTAGCTGAATAGTTTGGTTTTTAGTGATTCCATCGACGAATGGCTGATCGGTAATCTTCCCGACCATGAAAGTTTCCGCCTTGAGTCTGATGGCAATGGATAGGATGATTTTGCTTTCGAGTTCCGCCTGCTCGTCGTTCTCCTGTGCAATTTCATCTGCAAGCTCATAGATGACATCAATCACTGGTTTCTGCGGGTCTGGCAGCGTCAGATTCGGCTTGTTGATAATCGATTTATAGAGCCCCTCTAAGTCTTGGATAGTAATCGCCGCAGTATCGGTTTTCATGTGTAGCAGGGAAGTAAGGCGATTGAACTCTGCATCTCTGCCGCAATATTCGGCCAGATTGCGAACGAAGGGGATGGACGAAATCGCATATCGCCTTTCTTTTAGGTTGTTCTTCCAAGTCTCGAATGGATTCTTCTGATATTTCTCTTCTTTGAGGCTGAGATCCCTGCCGTTCTTGGCAGCAAAAAGCCTGTAAGGTCTGTCGATGTTCAGGCGACCGCTGATGGTTCGATGGAAATCGAAATTGTGGGTAAGGAATATGCAGCAGAAATTATCCAGTTCCGAGACTTCCTTCAGGTATTCCACAATGGCGTACTTGTTCTTGTAGTCGAACGAGTCGGCAATGTCGTCAGCGATGACCATTGTCTCCTCTCCCTGCTTCCGTCTGGCGTTTATTTCGAAGAGGATATTCAGGATATACAGGGCTCGCCTCTCTCCCTGACTCAACACTTCCAGTAGCAATTTCCTATCAACTAGCTTGGACAGGGCATCCTCCTTGAAGCCGAATGAGATTTCTGGCTTGGTGCCCTTAAGAATCACATCTTCTTGGTTGGACACATCAAGGGTGAAGGGAACGGTGAAACGTTCGTTGAACATTTTTACGACCTCTTCCCATTCGGTCTCTTCCTGCTTTGCGGCTTTGATGGATTGTTTGATAACCTCCTTGCCGCTCCGGTATTCCTTCAAAAAATCGAGGTAGGAGTCACGCTCGGCGGACAGGTATGCAAGCCATATATCCTTCTGCAGTTTCTTGAAGTCGCCAAGCTCGGCAACGATGTCTTTGTTGTCCAGCAGATAGTCTCTGAATTCCCGAAGCTCCTTAGTGGTCAGCTTCTTGTCGATCTCCTCAAATTTCTTGCTAAGGTCTTTATCCGCAAGAATTCGTGTTTTCTCCCCTTCGATCTTGGCATCTAGATCGGCAGCGGATGTGATTTCTTCCTTGGTCTCCCCGTTGAATAAATTGACTGAGTGGCTGGCGGCGAAGAACCCATTGTCTGCCAGGTTCTTGTTGATGGTCTTGGCGTGGTAGTGGTTGAAGGTCTTGGAGAGGATCGGCGAATTCTCAAGGAGTTCATCGTACTTCTCGATGTAGTCCTTCAGTTGCTGGTTGATCTGACCGGATTCCAAAAGTGCCAAAGCTTTGTCATTGAACAGCCGCTCATAGACGATTATCGACAGTCGCTCGTCGGGCTTCTCGCTGACATCCGCTTCCAAGCCATCCATCAGGTCATAGATGGAGGAGTGACCGAAACGTTTAAGCAACTCGGTTTCTGGAGTCACCGTTCTACCGGTGAGGCTGGATCGCTGCTTCAATCTCTTGAAGAGTTCGTTCTTACTGTCCTCGATTTTCTTCAAGGCTTCATCATACTGTTTCTTGATCGTCTGGTTGACCAGCAGCAGCGAGGTCTTCTCGGAATCAAAGCTTTCGTTGTAGGGTTCGATGACGAAGACCTGTTCAGATTTCAACTCGATTCCAGTCTCGACCTTAATTTCGCGCTTCGTTTCACGTTCAGGGTGGATGAGGTCGCTGGAGTCCTTATTCCTACTCAGATCGAGAAAGGATTTAGATAGCGATGTCTTCATGAACCCATTGGGTGCATAGACCGAATAGGCATTGGCCTGACTGAAATCGAATTCATAAACTAGCTTGCCGATGCCGTAACAGTTTTCAAGATGGATTGAGACCTTTTGCATGATTGCTTCCTTGTGTTCTGTTTACTTCATTCCATCCTCAGTCTCGCTTCTGAAGTCAGCAACCTCTTCATCGAGCCCCGCCATATTCCTTCGCCACCTCGTCGTAATGCGCATGTGCTTCGGTTTCCTGCAGCGCTGCCGCATACCATTCCTGCATCGCCGGGTGGGCCAGCAGTGCGTCGCGATAGGCCGCCGCCACGTCGGGCAGCGGCACGTTGTAGGTGTGGAAGCGCCACGCGACGGGGGCGAACATGCCGTCGGCTATGGAGAAGGCGCCGAACAGGTAGGGGCCTGCGGGCGTTGCGAACCGGGTGCGGGCTTCCGTCCATATTTCGACGATGCGGTCGATGTCGCGCTGTACGGCTTCTGTGGCCGGTTTGCCCTTGAGCTTGAATTTCAGGTTCATCGGCATCGCCTTGCGCAGTTCGACGAAGCCGGAGTGTATCTCCGCCGAGATGCTGCGCGCGCGGGCGCGAGCCAGGGTGTCTGCCGGCCATAGCTGCGGATGCTGTTCGGCCAGGTATTCCGCTATCGCGAGGCTTTCCCATATCTGGAATCCGTCGACGTGCAGGCAGGGCACCCTGGCATTGCCGGCGATGGGACGCAGGGCCGGGTTGTAGTCGCGTCCGCCGACCGAGACCATGTGCTCGGTGAAGGGGATGCCCAGGTGCTTGAGCAGCAGCCACGGCCGTAACGACCACGACGAATAATTCTTGTTGCCGATATACAGGTCCAGACTCATCGCATTCCCTTTCTGTTTTGTCATTTCACGCCTGTGCCCAGCCAGTGGTTGCACTGCATTCTTTCCGCATGCTGGAGGAAGGTTGGGATGGAGGTAGATACGGTGGACAAGAACGTTTCTACCCTCTCCCTGGCCCTCCCCCTGATGGAACTACTAGCCATTCGACTAAGCTGGCAAACAACGCCAGCCAAGTCGCTGGTTATGCAAGGAGGAGGGGATGGGCAGCGACTTCCGTGCTCGGCAGTTTTTTCGTTTGAGATCACAATTTGTGATTTCAAGTTTGAGGTGCCATATCGGGACCTCAAAGCTGCAAATTCCTTAAATGAATAGGGTGCAGGCCACGACTTATCTGGCCCGAAAAGTAGCTGCGCTGGATGGTGTGACAAGTGCTTCCCCTTTTCGAACAGTCGTATGGCGAGCAGCATTCCCGTCGGTGCGGGAATCTACTCTTGCGCCAGCCTCCTATTCCGGGTTTCTGCCGTTAGCCTCGCGCCGTACGTGCGGCGGGATGTGCATGGGGGCAGAATTGCAAGTGGGGCGGACTTTATGGGAGTGGGGCGGGGGGTGTCAAGCAGTCCGGGAGGGAACCTCAGGAAAGCGTACGAGAAATGCCGGCATCGCAATCGATTTCTTAAACCGCCAACTGCGCCGGTGCGATGCCCAACGCTTGGGCAATCTTCTCGCGCGTGGCTTTCCTCACAGGTTCTTTGGCTTCCTGTTGGGCATAGGCGCTTTGCGAAATGCCGAGGCGGCGCGCAACTTCTGTCTGGGTTAGGCCGAGGTGTTCGCGCCAGGCGCGGATGGGTTGATGACTTTGTTGACCACGGCGTTGGGGATGGTTGGCGCGTTTTGCTTGGTCAGGCTCATAGGGATAATCAGGGGCAACGCTTTCACGCCGCCCGTGCATGTTGAATATCGAGCGGGTATGCGCCGTTGGCACGCGCTTCCAGCAGCACGACTTCCACGGTGCTGCCATCGTCTGCGTAGCTGATGTGTGTGTTCCAGTTTTGCGAGACTTCTCGGACGATGGGTTTGTCGGACAAGCGGATGACCAGAATGTCGTCTTCGTCGAAATAGGTTGTGTGCATGGCTGCCTCCTATAAAACTGAAAAATGGTGCATCACTGTTTTGACGACCACGCGGTCTTCAAGTACCAGTACCGCACAGAGCAAGTTGTCGTGCCGTTCCGCGCTTTCTGCCTTGGGGACAGACCACGGTTTCTTGTTCCATGTTCAAGCCGCCATCTTCAATTCAACTTTCTTTCCCGCTCGGGTCGCCAGTGTAATCAGCATGTCCAGACTGAATTTCTCGAACTTGCCGCGTATCAGGTCGGAGACGCGCGATTGCGAAATGCCGAGCACTTGGGCGGCTTCGGCTTGTGTCCATTTCTTGTCGCGGATCAGGATTTCCAGTTGGCACATGAGCTCTGAGCGCATGGCGAGGATGGCGGCCTCGTCCGGCGGGAACCCGAGATCGAGGTATACGTTGCCGCAAGATTCGGTGACTTTGAATTTCTCTTTTTTCATTTTGCATGCTCCTTGAGTTGCTTGTAACGGGCGTTTGCCAGTTCGATGTCTTCCTTGCGCGTCTGCTGCGTCTTCTTCTGGAAGGCATGCAGCACATAAACCGCATCGGCGAATTTCGCCACATAAATCACGCGCCATTCGCCCAGGACGTGAACGCGAATTTCATAAGCGCCTGCGCCCACATTCAGCACCGGCTTCCAGTCGGCAGGCATCAGGCCAGCCTGTACGCGGAAGAGCTGAAAACCTGCGGCTTGCTTCACTTCGCGCGGGAAGGCGGACAAATCGTCTTATCGTCTTAGCTGGAGCCGATGAACTTGAGCGTTTCATGAAGGCAATATATAAGTACTTATATCAAATAACAAGCGAGGGAGCGTGGCGGCCACATTTTGCGACCGCCCGCGCCCGCAGCAGGAATCGGCTAAACTTCCTTCATGCAAACAAAATACATTTCCTATTCCTCATCCCATCGTCCCAGTCTTTTGCGCAAAGCCGTAACGCTGGTCGGCATGGTCGCGCTGGCGGCTGTGGCGCTGATGTTCTCGGCGGTGTTGCTGGTGGTCATTCTGATCGTCGTCGTGTTCGGCGGCGCTTTTCTGTGGTGGAAGACGCGCGCGGTGCGCAGGCAGTTCAGGGAGATGCATGCCCGGATGCGGCAGATGCAGGAAGCCGCCGCGGTCGCCGGCGAGTCTCAGGCGTTCCGCGGCGAGGTGTACGAGGGCGAGATCATCGAGGCTGTGGCCATCCGCGTGCAGGAGTCCGACGTCAGGCGCTGAGGACGATTCCTCGGTGGTGGCCGACGGCGGGGTGTTAGAGCCGAATATTCAGACTGGTCTTGTTTGCCGTAATCCTTGCAGGATGATCTGCTGCAACCTGCTGCTGTCGGCGCGCTGCACGCACAGGATGGAAGCCTCTATGTAGGCGTTCAGGCCGGAGGGGCCTTCGGCCAGTGCCTGACTGTAGTCGATGGGCTCGTAGCCGTTGTATACGGCGATTAGGTCGAAGAACAGGCGGGTGATGCGTCCGTTGAGTTCGTAGAACGGATGCAGGGCGATCAGTTCGGACTGGTAATGAGCGAGGCGTTCGGCAAATTTCTCCACCGTACCGTCTGCGGCCTGTTTCAGGTATTGCTCTTGTTCTAGTTCCCGGAAGATGCGGCGGGCTTCTTGTTCAAGATAGGCCGCTCGGCAGAACAGCGAGCCGCCTTTGCTCATGTCTACGGTGCGGTACTGGCCCGCCCATTCGTACAGCGATTCGTAGGTGTCGCGGTGCAGCGCTTTGAGGTAATTCTCGTCGAAGCGGACGGAGGGGTCGAGCTCGGTGATGAAGCGGGTGTAGGCTTGTTGCAGCAGTGTTCCTTCTATCTCGTGCAACAAGTCCGGCGTTTCTATTCCCAAGCGGTTTCTGGGAATGTCGGTGTCGGGAAGGTAGATGTCACTTTCTGCGAACCGATACTTGGACACGATGCTGTTCCATCAGGGCTAGCGCCTGTTTTTTGATCGCGGCGGACTGCACGGGTTTGCAGCCTTCGATTCGCATCGAGGTCTGGACAGCTTGAGCGATTTTCTTGTTCAGGTTGTGGCTGACTTGCATCATTCTTTCCCTCAAGGAACTCGTTGGCGCGAGCGAGTATCGTTGCCGTGAAGTATATCAAACTATGCTGTGTAGCAGCCTGATTCCGCCATCCCCATCGCGCATTCAGGGGCGGCCTGACCGGTGTTGGAGAGCCTTGAGGCGCGTCGCGCTCAATCCGGCCTCGAGTTCCTGAGTTTTCGATACAGCGTGCGTTCGCTGATGCCCAGCCGTTCCGCCAGGGCTTTGCGGTCGCCCGGGAAGTTTTCCGTCGCCCATGTCAGGTAGCGTTTTTCCAGGGTTGCCAGCGGGGCGATCTCTTCGGCCGGGCTGGTGGCCGGCGTCTCCTGTATTCCGCTTTTCATCGCGTCCAGATACAGGTGCTGCGGCAGGATGGTGTCGCCGTCGGCCATGATCAGCGCGCGCTCCAGGATGTTGCGCAGTTCCCGCACGTTGCCGGGGAAGTCGTGGCGCATCAGGGCGGTCATGGCTTCTTCGCCGAGCGTGATCTTTCGCGTCGCATCCAGGTGGGACAGCAGGCTGGTCGCCAGCATGGGCAGGTCTTCCATGCGCTCCCGCAGCGGCGGCAGCTGGATGGGGAAGACGTTGATGCGGAAGAACAGGTCTTGGCGGAAGGCGCCCTCGCGCACCATCTGCGCCAGGTCGCGGTGGGTCGCGGCGACCAGGCGGAAGTCGGCGCGCAACGGTTCCAGTCCGCCGATGCGCCGGTAGGTGCCGGCCTCCATCAGGCGCAGCAGTTTGACCTGCAGCGACAGCGGGATGTCGCCGACTTCGTCCAGGAACAGGGTGCCGCCGCGCACCGCTTCCACCAGCCCGATCTTGCGGCCGACCGCGCCGGTGAACGCGCCTTTTTCGTAGCCGAACATTTCGCTCTCGAATAGCGTCTCGGTCAGGCCGGAGCATTCGAGTGCGACGAAGGGGGCGGCCGCGCGCGGGCTCATGTCGTGGATGGCATGGGCGACCAGTTCCTTGCCGGTGCCCGATTCACCCAGCAGCAGCACCGAGCTCTCGTATTCGGCCACGCGTTTGGCGAGCTCCAGCATGCGGTTGAACGGGCGGGAGTAGCCGACCATCTTCCGCTCGGGCGCGCCTTCGGCGGCATGGCGCAGGAAGTGCATGGTCTCCATGAAATAGACCGTGCTGCCGGCCTCGTTCCTGACGGGCACCACTTCCACTTCGACATGCTCCCTGCCCGCGGAGGTGTGATGCACATGCAGCACGCGATTGGGGTGGCCGCTCTCCATGCAGTCCCGCAGCGGACAGTTCTCCCCGGCCTGGTCGCAGGGCTTGTCGTAGTGGTGGGAGAGTTCGTAGCAGTAGCGTCCGACGACATCCCGGTCGGCGCCGAATTCCCGCAGATAGGCGGTATTGGCCGCGACGATGCGGTATTGCCCGTCGAGCAGGATCTTGGGTTCGGGGAAACTGTCCAGCAGGTCCAGCGTCTCGGCCGGGATATGGCTGGAACTTGTGTCGGATGTGGCGGTCATGTCAGTGATTGTATGACAAAGATGGCGGGCGGCTCAACTTGCATCGCCTGCCAGTTGCTTGCAGGATGTTGGGTATCTGATTGATGGCAACGGATATTTGCGTGAAAGACGGCGGGTGGCACGGTGATTGCTGAAATGAAGCCGGGCTGCGGTAACGTAGACCATCCCTGATCTGATGGACGGCTCCGTCCGTCAGCTTTGGCCTGTGGTGCTGTGCGCCACAGGCTCTTTTTAGGGATGCGTGATCGAAGGAATCGACGGTTCGAGAATATTGGAGAGCAGGCATGAGCGACGTAACTGAAAAGAAGGAGATGGGCACGGTCACGACCATCTACCACGAGCTGGATACGTGGGATGCCAACCTGGGCGAGAAGACCATCCATGCGAAGCGCATGCCGGGTTTCTTCCGCACCCTCAGGACTTATACGCAATGGGGCCTGTGGGCGCCATTCTTCCTGCTGCCCTATCTGCGCTGGAACGGCCAACAGGCGATCCTGTTGGATATCGAACATCGCCAGTTCCACTTCTTCAACCTGACGGTGTTGCCGCAGGACATCTGGATGCTGTCGCTGGTGCTGCTGGTGGCGGCGATGACGCTGTTCGCGGTGACCTCGGTGGCTTCCCGAGTGTGGTGCGGCTATTTCTGCTTCCAGACCGCATGGACCGACTGGTTCACCTGGGTCGAGGACAGGATAGAAGGCAATCCGTCAGCGCGCCGCAAGCTGGACGACGCGCCCTTGAGCGTAGACAAGCTGAAGAAGAAGGCGCTCAAGCATGCGGTCTGGATGCTGACGGCCCTGCTCACCGGCATCAGCTTCTCGATCTGGTTCGTCGACGCGTTCGATTACTGGAGCGACCTGCTCCAGTTCCAGCTGCCCAAGGTCGGCTGGATCGTGCTCGCGATGTTCCTCGTCGGCAGTTATCTGCTCGCCGGCTTCCTGCGCGAACAGGCCTGTTTCTGGCTATGTCCCTATGCGCGCATCCAGGGCGTGATGACGGATGCGCAGACCATACTGCCGACCTACGACTACAACCGCGGCGAGCCGCGCGGCAAGCTGCGCCGCGGCGCGGAGAAGGTGGCGCAGCAGGGCGACTGCATCGATTGCTTCCAGTGCGTGCAGGTCTGCCCGACCGGGGTGGACATCCGCCTGGGGCAGCAGCTGGGCTGCATCACCTGCGGTCTGTGCATCGACGCCTGCGATTCCATCATGGACAAGATTGGCAAGCCGCGCGGCCTGATCCGCTACGCGTCGCTGGACGAGCTCTCGGGCATGCCGCCGAAGAAGATGTATCAGCATCCCCGTACGCTGGTCTATATCGGCATCATCCTTATCGCGCTGGCCGGCATCGTGTACGGACTGACTCATCTGGGTTCGATGACGCTGAACGTGCTGCCCGAGCGCCAGCCGCTGTTCGTCAGCATGAGCGACGGGTCTATCCAGAACAAATACACATTCAAGGTGCTCAACAAGACCGACAAGGACATCCACGTGAAGGTCAGCGTTGATGGCGGGGTGGAGGGGCAGGTGCTCATCGGGGCCGATAAGCCTCAGCTGACGCACCACGGTCGCGGCACTTCGTTCACCGTCTTCGTGAAGGCGCCCGGCGCGAACGTGAAGCAGGAAGTGACGCCGATCGAATTCAGGGTGGATGGTGTCGAGGACCCATCCGTGTTCGCGGAGTATTCCAGCAAGTTCAACGGGCCGAAACGCTAGTGTAGTGTTGCATTCTGGTTGGAACTTATGTCGGCGGGCAAAGCTGTATTGGTAGGGTGGGCTCCGCCCACCATGTCGGGCGGAGCCCGACCTACATGTGTTCGCACATAAGTACCGTCAGGAGCGCAACACTACACTCCCCGTTCCCTCAGCGCACCCACACCGTCTTCGCGTTCACGAATTCGAGCATCCCCAGCCTGGACAGTTCGCGCCCGTAGCCCGAGGCCTTCACGCCGCCGAAGGGCAGGCGCGGGTCGGATTTGACCATGCCGTTGACGAAGGTGCAGCCGGCCCGGATGCGTTCTGCCAGCCGCTCGGCCCGTTCGGTGTCGCGGCTCCAGATCGACGAGCCGAGCCCGTAGCGGTTGTCGTTGGCGATGCGCAAGGCGTCGTCCTCATCTGCTGCACGGATTAAGATCGCGACCGGGCCGAACAGTTCTTCGTGCCAGGCGCGGGTTGCGGGCGTGACATGGTCCAGGATGGAGGGCAGGTAGAAGTATCCTTCGCGCTCGACCGGCTCGCACCCGGTCGCGGCGACCGCGCCCTGCGCGATGGAGTCGACGATCTGGCTGTGCAGCGACTCGCGCAGGTCGTGGCGCGCCATCGGGGCGAGGGTGGCGGCCTCGTCCATCGGGTCGCCGGGTCTGAGCGCTTCGACTCTTCCCTTCAAGCGATGCAGGAATTCGTCCGCGATCTGCGGCACGACGATGAAGCGTTTGGCCGCGATGCAGGATTGGCCGCAATTGAGGAAGCGCGACTTCACTGCCATGTCGACCGCGTATTCCAGATCCGCATCGTGCAGCACGATGAACGGGTCCGAGCCGCCCAGTTCCAGCACGCATTTCTTCAGGTGCTGGCCGGCCAGTGCCGCGACCTTGCGCCCGGCGGCTTCCGAGCCGGTAATGGTGACCGCATGCACATGGTGGCTGGCGATGACTTGCTCTGCCTGTTCGACCTCTATCATCAGGTTGATGTACACACCCTCCGGCAGGCCGCAGTCGCGGAAGGCGGCTTCGATAGCGAGCGCGCAGCGCGGCACGTTGGGCGCATGTTTCTGCACAACCGCGTTGCCCGCCATCAGCGCCGGAACGGCCGCGCGGAACGCCTGCCAGAACGGGAAATTCCACGGCATGATCGCGAACACCACGCCCAGCGGGCGATATTCGACGTAGCTCTTGCCGGCATCCGACGCTATGGTCTCGGTGCGCAGAAATCCCTCGGCATGCTGCGCGAAGTATTCGCAGGCCGCGGCGCATTTTTCGACTTCGGCGCGGGCCTCGATCAGCAGCTTGCCCATCTCCTGCGTGATCAGGGCGGCGTACTCGTCGCGCCGTTCCTGCAGGTGCAGCGCCACCTTGAGCAGGATTTTCGAACGCGCGGACGGCGCGGTCTGCGCCCAGTCCTGCTGCGCGCGATGGGCCTGTTCCAGCGATTGTTGCAGGCGTTGGTCGTCCCAGCTGTCGTGGAGCTGGAGCAGCTGGCCGGTGGCGGGATTGAGGCTGGCGTAGGGCATGGCGGTAGTCCGGTGACGATATGGAGTGCACCATAATCCATGAGGTAACTACGCACAATACGGCACATCACCCAGCCGGCGCTTGCGCGATAATGTCGCTGTCTTTTTGCAACCACGGCGGCAGTCGGCGCATCGTCGTGATGGTGCAAGGTGAGTAGATTTCATGCAAAGAGGGTAGGAGGAACCATGCCGCATAGCTTTGCGTCATTCCGGCGCATAACCAGCGACTTTGCTGGCGTTTTTTGCCAGCTTAGTCGAATGGCTAGTAGTTCCATCAGGCCGGAATACAGTAGGTTTGAACAAAATGCATTTATCTCTTGCTGGATTCCGGCCTGCGCCGGAATGACGGCTCGGTTGAAGGAATAACCATGTCTGCCAATCCCCCCGATGCGCTGCTGTTCGTTGCCCCCGACTGCCCGCACTGCGCGACGGTGATGCTCGGGCTGGGCGAACTGGCGCGGCAGGGGCTGATCGGCAAGGTGACGGTGGTGGATGCCGCCGTGCATCCGGAACAGGCCGCGGAATATGGCGTGCGCGCCGCGCCCTGGGTGCGGCTGGGGCCGTTCACGCTGACCGGCGCGCAGAGCCTGGCCGAGCTGCGCCTGTGGGCAGAGTGGGCGAGCGGCGAGGAAGGCATCGCACGCTATGTCGAGCAACTGCTGACGCTGGGCGAGTTCCAGCATGTCGTCGCCTTCATCGCCGCAGACACGCAGCGACTCAAGCCGCTGCTGACCATCCTCGCCGACACCGACGCGGGTATCGATATGCGCCTCGGCGTCAGCGCGCTGCTGGAACGCTATGCCGATACGCCGGAGTTGCGAATGTTGTTGCCGCAATTGGCCGAACTCAGCCGCGATGCGGATCATCGCGTGCGCGCAGATGCCTGCCATCTGCTCGGACTCACCGGCAGCGCCGAAGCGCTCGCCCATGTCGAAGCCTGCCTGTCCGATGAGAGCGAAGAGGTGCAGGAAATTGCGGCGGAGGCGATGGAGGCTCTGGGGCTGAAATAAGCCGATGGCAGGGCTTGCTTTCCCGTGCGATCACTTCACATTTGCCACTGCAACCCGCGTCTTGGGCAAGCCTTTGTCCAGGAAAAACCGCTCGGCGATGCTCACCGCATCTTCCGGGCCGGCGATGTAGATGTCTCCTTGAAGCAACTCCGCGTCGGCCGCGACGATATCGCCCAGTTGCCCGAGCAGCGTCTCTTTGCGTTTGCCGCTCACGGTGCGCAGGTCGAAGCCCGCGATATGTTCTTCATGGCGGAAGTTGTCCAGGGCGTCCTGCCAAGCATGGGCCATGTTCTGAAGGTAGATGTGCTGCGGGCTCGATCCGAACCAGTGCAGGCATATGCTTTCCGCTTCGAGCGACAGCGCGTGTTCGATCAGGCTCTTGATCGGGGCGAAGCCGGTATCGAAGGCGAAGAAATACAGGGGGCGCGGGGATTTTTCATGCAGGATGAATTCGCCCTGCGGCCCCTCGATCTCCACCAGGTCATTGTGGTGGAGGTGGTCGAAGACATAGTCGGAGAACAGGTTGCCGGGCTGCCTGTGGATGTGGAACAGCAGGTTGCGGTCGTCGCAGGGGCAGCTGGCGATGGGCAGTTCCGCGCTATAGGATTGCCCGACGCGCAGCGTCACGCCCTGTCCCGCGAGGAAGCGCAGGCGCTGGGTGCGCGGGGTCTGCAGGTGCAGCAGGAGCATGTCGTCGTTGAGAAGCCCTGTGGTTTTGACATGGGCGCTGATCTGCTGGAAGGGGATGTCCTGCACGCCGCCCGCCACGGGCGCTTCGATCACCAGATCGCTGACGGCCGTGTTGCTGCACAGCAGGATGTAGCCCTGCTGCCTTTCCGCTTCGGAGATGACGAAGTCGTGCTGGCGCGTCTTCTTCACTTCGCCCGACACCACCCTGGCCTTGCACAGGCCGCAGTTGCCGCCGCTGCAGCCGTAATTGAGCGGTATGCCCGACCGCATCGCGGCTTCCAGCAGGGTGTCGTGCCCTTCGACCAGGAAGTCGTGTTTGCTCGGCAATATGGTTACCTGGGCGGTGATGATGCGCAGGACGCTGTCCTTGATCTCCAGCGGATTGATGAATCCCGGTTCCATAGCCGACTCCACTTCCTGTTTGATCCATGTCTTCAGTTCCGCCATCGTCATGCGCGATTCCGGGGGCAGTCGGGACTCGACCTCGGCCAGCTTGTCCCACAGCTTGCCCAGCAGCGCATGGAACTGTTTGACCTGCCCCTGATTGATCGCCAGCGTCTTGCCGAGTTCGGTGACGCGCGCGGCCAGGACTTCCGCGTCGGGCAGGGCTCGCTCGAATACCCGCTTGCCGAAAGCGCGCTCCTTGATCTGGGCGACCCGTCTGGACTCGGCGGTGTCTTCCAGCTGAGCGTCGGGATAACAGGCCAGCAGATTGCCGACCGTGACCATCCCGTCGTGGGAGATCATCTCGCCGCACTGGATTTTCTTCTGCAGTTCCGCGCGCGTCACGCCTATCAATCTTGCGGCGCGTGTCAGGCTCAATGCATCGCTCATGGCATCCTCCGCCGGGAATAATCGGGGACGGCCGGCGATTTGTCTAGCTCGGAATCACGCCGCCAGCGCCGCCAACCCGCTCCGGATTTCTGCAAACAACGGTCGCTCGTTTGCTTCTGCGCTGTCGCAGCGCCGCTGCAATGCGCGCAGGGCAGAGATGGTGCAGGCCTCTTCCGGCATCGCATCGCAGCGCTCCAGCAGTTCTTCGAGCAGGCAGCCGTAGGCGCGGATTTCGATGCGCTGCAGCGCGGCGGCTTTGTGTGTGTTTGGCGGCAGGAACGAGGCCGCGCCGAAGTCGCCGAGCAGGCAGTCTCCCTCGTCGTTCCACAGGATGTTGTGCGCGTACAGGTCGCCGTGCGTGATGCCGCGCGCGTGCAGGTGTTCGGCGACCGCGGCGATGCCGAGCGCGATGTTCAGCGCGGTAGCCGGGCTGAAACGCGTCTCTGCCGGATAGATGTCGCGGGTGCAGGATTCCAGGCTGGGCGGGCCGGCGAGGTTGCGGAAGTCGGGGGCGATCAGCGACATCACCAGTCCCGGCGTGCCTTCGGGGTGCGCGCTTATCTTGCCGATGACGGGTATCAGTCCGGGGTGTGCGCCGGCGGCGATGCTGGCGGCCTTTTCGCTGCGCGGCAGGCCGTCGCTGGTGAGCGCGCCCTTGAATATCTTCACGGCTACCGGCTCGCCGCTCGTATGGTGATGGGCGCGGTAGATCACGCCGGATGCGCCTTCGCCGAGCTTGTGCTGCAGCGAGAGTTCATGCCACTCGACTTGCGTGATATGCAGGTGTTCCAGCGCGGCGGCTTCGCCGCGGTCGCTGCAGGGGTTGCCGGAACAGGCCAGCCAGGCCAGTCTGGGCATGTCGAACAGCCAGTCCGGCAGTTGCTCGAAGCGGTTCGCGGCGATGCGCAGCAGTTCCAGGTTCTTGCAGGCAGCCAGTTCATCCGGCAGGCGCTCCAGTTGGTTGCCGGCCAGCATCAGTTTCTGCAGACGGGTACAGTTGCCGATCTCTGCGGGGATCTCGCGTAAACGGTTGTCGGTGAGGATCAGCCAGCGCAGTCTTTTCGGCAAGGCTGCGGCGGGCAGCTCGCTGATTTGATTAGCCTTGAAGCCGACCATCTCCAGATTCGGACACCGTCCCAACACTTCCGGCACCCGGGCGAAAAGGTTATCGGAGCAGAAGAGAATGCGTAGCCTGTGCAATCGGGGCAGGTCGTCGGGCAGGCTGGTCAGCGCGTTGCCGGAGAGGTTGAGTATCTCCAGCGTATCGGCCAGATCGAATATCTCCCGCGGGAATTCGGTGAGGCCGCAAGAGAGATCGAGGCGCTTGATGCCGGCCAGTTCACCGGCGCGCAGGGAGGCGAGATTATGCATGGCGGAGATGCGGTGCTCAGTAGCCCAAGGCCCGCGCGCCCTGATAGAACGCGAAGCTGACCAGCCAGGCCAGCAGCAGCGACCAGCCGAGCGCGAACAGCGTGTAGCGCATGTCTTTCGCCTCGCTGCGCAGCGTGGCGATGGCGGACAAACAGGGGGTGTAGATCAGCGTGAACAGCATGAAGCTGTAGGCCTGCACCCAGTCGAGCTGCTGCGCCAGCGCGCCGCCCAGCGCCTCGCCGGAGAGGCCGTAGATCACCGCGAGCGAGCCGATGACGATTTCCTTGGCGACGAAGCCGAAGATCAGCGCGATGGTGAGGTTCGCGTCGATGCCGATGGGTGCGAATATCGGGCTCAGCGCGCCGCCTATCATGCCGGCCAGCGTGTCGGCGCTGGCGGGTGCGGCGGAGGGCGGCAGGTTGGTCAGCAGCCACACCAACACGACGCCGGCGACGATGAACTTGGTGGCGCGGCGCAGGAAGTGATGTACCTCCAGCCAGCCGCGTACCGCCATCTGGCGCAATGTCGGGAAACGGTAGGGCGGCAGTTCCAGCACGAAGGGTTCCTGGCTGTGGAACTTGCCCTTGAACAGCAGCGCGGTGACGATGGCCGCGGCGAAGCTGAACAGGTACAGACTGAACAGTACCAGCGCCGCATTGGCAGGGGCGAACAGCGCGGCGGTGATGAACACGAACACCTGCAGGCGCGCCGAGCACAGCGAGAACGGGATCACCAGCATCGTTAGCAGCCGTAAGCTACGCGAGCGCATCACGCGCGTGCCCATCAGCGCGGGCACGTTGCAGCCGAAGCCCATCAGCAGCATCACGAAGCCGCGGCCGTCCAGCCCCATCTTCGCCATCAGCGCATCCATCAGGAAGGCCGCGCGCGACAGGTAGCCGCTGTCCTCGACCATCGCCATGAACAGGAAGAACAGCACGATGATGGGCACGAAGGCCGCGACGGTCGCCACGCCGTTGTAGACGCCGTCCAGCAGCAGGCCGGACAGCCAGGCAGGAGTATTTGCGAAGGCCGGATCGAGGACGGTCTCACGCAGCCAGCCCAGCAGTTCCGCGACGCCGCCCTGCAGTGGCTGGCCGAGCAGGAAGATGCCCTGGAACAACAGATACATGATGCCGAAGAAGATCGGCAGGCCGAGCCAAGGGTGCAGCATCACGCGGTCGAGCTTGTCGGTGAGGTGCTCCGGCATCTGCGCGGGGACCTGCACCGCGTGCTTCAGTACGCGCGCCATCTCGGTCTCGATGTGCTCGTCCTGCTCCAGTTGCGAACGCAGTTGTTCGGCCATGCCGGGCGTGGGGTAGCGCAGTGCCTTGGTCACCGCCTGCAGCGTTTCCTGGTAGCCGGTGCCGTATTTGCCGCTGAGCAGGAAGATGGGCATGTCCAGCAGCTCGGTCATCTTTTTTACGTCTATCGTGATGCCGTATTTCTTCGCCTCGTCGGCCATGTTCAGCAGCACGACGACGTTCATGTTCATCTGCTTGAGCTGCAGCAGCAGGCTCATCTGGCGCTCGATCTGGGAGGCGTTGAGGATCACCAGCGCCAGGTCGGGCACGTTGTCGTGCAGGAAGTGGCGCACCACCTGTTCGTCGTCGGAGAAACCGTGCAAGTCGTAGATGCCGGGCAGATCGATGATCTCGACCATGCCGCCGCCGAGCAATATTTTGCCGGAGAGCAGTTCGACGGTGATTCCGGGCCAGTTACCGACGCGGGCGGCGCCGCCGGTCATGCGGTTGAACAGGGTGGATTTGCCGGTGTTCGGCATGCCCAGCAAGGCGATACGCTTCATGTTCCGGCCACTCCTTTGCATACGTTGATCTTGGCCGCCTCGTTGCGGCGCAGCAGCACATCGGTGGTGCCGACGCGCACCTGCAGCGGGCCGGAGAACGCGGCCTTGCGGATCAGCTCGACCTGTTTGCCGCTGCGGAACCCCAGCGCCAGCAGGCGTTGATGCAGCGCTTCTTCGGCGTGGATCGCGACTATCGTCGCGGTGTCGCCGGGATGCAGGGCGGCAAGGGTGGTTGAGGACATGGGGTGAATCCGGTAGTGGTTTTCGAAGATGATAATGGTTCTCATTTGCAATTGCAAGCGACTTCAGGCAAGATGCCAAAAAAGACAGGAGAGCGTTGATATGGATAAGCCCCAACCCGAGGACCTGAAAGATGCAGGCCTCAAGTCCACCGTGCCGCGGCTCAATATCCTGGCCCTGTTCAAGTCCGGGCAGGAGCGCCACATGAGCGCAGAGGATGTGTACAAACAGCTGCTGGCCAAGGGCGACGACGTGGGGCTGGCCACGGTCTACCGCGTGCTGACCCAGTTCGAGCAGGCCGGGCTGCTGGTGCGCCACTATTTCGAGGGCGGCAAGTCGGTGTTCGAACTCAATCAGGGCAAACACCACGACCATATCGTCTGTATGCAATGCGGCCATGTCGAGGAGTTCTACGATGCGGACATCGAGTCGCGCCAGGAGAAGGTCGCCGCCGAGCGCGGTTTTGCCGTACACAACCACTCGCTCCACATCTATGCGGATTGCGTCAACAAGGAGTGCCCGCACAAGCGCTGAGGGAGCTGCGGCGCCGTTGCCAGATGGCACTGAATCCATTTTCGCGCGGCTCTTTGGCGCGTTGGCGTATTGCGGTAGAATGCCGCATTTATTTTGGTGGCAGAAAAAATGATCAAGGGCAGTATCGTAGCAATCGTTACCCCCATGCATGAGGACGGTAGTCTCGATCTGGCGGCGTTCCGCGCGCTGATCGACTTCCATATCGAGCAGGGAACGGACGGCATCGTCGTGGTCGGCACCACCGGCGAGTCTCCCACTGTGGACGTCGAAGAACACGAGATGCTGATCGCCGAGGCGGTGAAGCATGTCGCGAAGCGCATCCCGGTGATTGCCGGAACCGGTGCAAATTCCACGAAGGAAGCGATCGAATTGGCGTCGTTTTCCAAGAAGGCCGGTGCTGATGCATCGCTGACCGTGGTGCCTTATTACAACAAGCCGACCCAGGAAGGCCTGTACCTGCACTTCAAGGCCATCGCCGAGGCGGTGGACATGCCGCACATCCTGTATAACGTGCCGGGCCGCACCGTGGCCGACATGAATAACGATACCGTGCTGCGTCTGGCGCAGATCCCTAACATCGTCGGCATCAAGGATGCTACCGGCAACATCGAGCGCGGCAGCGATCTGTTGCAGCGCGCGGCTTCGTTGAAGAGTTCCATCGGAGATTTTGCCGTCTACAGCGGCGACGACGCCAGCACGCTGGCGCTGATGCTGCTCGGCGCGGCGGGCACGATCTCGGTGACGGCGAACGTCGCGCCGAAGCTGATGCACGAGATGTGCGCGGCCGCGCTGGCCGGCGACGTCGCCAGGGCGCGCGCGATCAATTTCCAGTTGCTGGGCCTGCACCGCAATCTGTTCGTCGAGGCCAATCCGATCCCGGTGAAATGGGCGGTGGCACGTATGGGCAGGATGAAGAATTCGTTGCGCCTGCCGCTGACGCCGCTTTCCGCGGGCGGACAGCCGGCGGTCGAAGCGGCGATGCGTCAGGCCGGCGTCATCAGTTAATCGTACGGAACCACCGGAGAGAAATACATGAAGGCTTTGCATATCGGGATTTCCACTGTCGTATTGTTCTCGCTGGCGGGATGCGGCGCGGCGGGGTTGGGCAGCAAGCGCATCGATTACCGTGCCGGCGCGGTGCAGGCGCCGTCGCTGGAAGTGCCGCCCGACCTGACGTCGCCCGGCAGCGACGATCGTTACAAGGTGTCGGGGGGCGAAGGCGTTGCAACCTATTCCGATTACAGCAAGGGCGGCGAGCCTGCGCAGGCTCGCGGCGCTGCCGCGGTGTTGCCCGAGGTGAAGGGCGTGCGGCTGGAGCGTAACGGTGCGCAGCGCTGGCTGGTCGTCAGCGACAAGCCGGAAAACGTCTGGCCGGTGGTCAAGGCGTTCTGGCAGGAGAATGGCCTGAGCATCGCCAGCGAAGATCAGGCGGCTGGCGTGATGGAGACCAGTTGGGCGGAAAATCGCGCCAAGCTTCCGCTGAGCGGCATTCGTAGCGTCGTCGGCAAGGTGTTCGACAATCTCTATTCGTCCGGCGAGAAGGACCAGTATCGCACCCGTCTCGAGCGCAGCAAGGACGGCGCGAGTACTGAGGTGTATATCACCCATCGCGGCATGGAAGAAGTGGTGTCTGCCGATCAGAACACTTCCAAGTGGCAACCGCGCGCCAACGATCCCGAGATCGAGGCGATCCTGTTGCAGAAACTGATGGTGCGTTTCGGTGGCAGCGAGGCCCCGGCGGCCGTCGCGGCAAACGCTGCCCCGGCTGGCGCGACACCGCTCGCCGGCGGCGACGGCAAGGCCAGCCTGCAGGAAGTGTTCGACGGCAGCAAGATCGTCGTCGTCAACGATGCATTCGACAAGACCTGGCGCAGGGTCGGTCTGGCGATTGAGCGCGCGGGGCTGGCGGTCGAAGACAAGGATCGCGCCAGGGGGATCTACTTCCTGAGCCGCTCCAAGGCGGAGAAGGGCTGGATGGATACGCTACAGTTCTGGCAGGACGAGCAGTCCGACCGGCGCTTCCGCGTGAACGTCAAGGATGGCGGTGCATCATGCGAAGTGGCGGTCACCGATCAGGAGGGCGTCAGCGACGACACGACTGCCGCCATCCTCGAGGCCATCTACAAGAACATCGAGCAGTAGCGCGTAGTTTCATGCGGTTCGCATCCTTGGGCAGCGGCAGCGAGGGCAACGCGCTGCTGGTCGAGGTTGCCGGCACCAGGCTGTTGATGGATTGCGGTTTCGGCCTGAACGACAGCATCGCCCGGCTGGCCCGCCTCGGCATCTCTCCCGAACAACTCAGCGGTATCCTCGTCACCCATGAACATGGCGACCACAGCGGCGGCGTGGCGCGGCTGGCGCGCAAGTTCGGCCTGCCGGTCTGGTTGACGCATGGCACGCTGCGCAGCCTGTCGGCCAAGCTGTCCGGTATCGAGCAGATACGCGAAATCGATCCGCACCAGCCCTTCGCCATCGGCGACATCGAAGTCACACCTTATCCCGTCCCGCACGATGCCGCCGAGCCGGTGCAATTCGTCTTCGGCGACGGTGCGCGGCGGCTGGGCGTGCTGACCGATGCCGGCAGCAGCACGCCGCACATCGAGACTGTGCTGGGCTGTTGCGATGCGCTGGTGCTGGAATGCAACCACGACAGCGACATGCTGATGAACGGCGATTATCCCTGGAGCCTCAAGCAGCGCGTCGGCGGACGTTTCGGGCATCTGAACAACCGTGATGCGGCGGCTATCCTCTCCAGGCTGGATGTGAGCAGGCTGCAACATCTGGTCGCTGCGCATCTGAGCCGCAGCAATAATACCGTTGCGCTGGCAGTGGCGGCGTTGAGCGGTGCTGTGGGGGGCGAGGCCGGGTGGATAACGGTGGCGACGCAGCAGGAGGGATTCGGCTGGCGCGAGATACATTGAGCCGTAGCCGGCGAACGCCAGAAATAAAAAAAGCCGACTTGCGTCGGCTTTTTTGTTGCCCGAAGGCTAGTTGCTTACTTTGCAGCAGGAGCGGCAACTTCAGCAGCAGGAGCAGCAACTGCCTCGGAAGCAGCAGGAGCAGCAACAACTTCGGAAGCAGCAGGAGCGACTTCAACAACAGCAGCAGGAGCTTCAACAGCAGGAGCTTCAACAGCCTTTTCGCCACAAGCGGTCAGAGCCAGAGCCAACAGAGCAGCAACGAGAGCGGACAATTTCATTTTTAATACCTCGAGAGTTTAGTTAATGGAAACGGAAATTTTTGCTTGATTTTGAATACTTCCAAAACCGAAGGCGGCGCATTCTAGCATTTGCATAGAGGAAATCCAGTGGTTGCGCAACTTTTTTTACAATCCCAGCCTGGCGGTGGATAAGGCAGAGTGCGAGGCCTCCCATATTTCCAGAAAACGGGACTTCAGCGCTCGTGCATTTTCCGGGTCGTTCCGGGCCAGGATGCCGCGCGGATCGTCAAAATGGAAGCGGCGCACATAGTGCGCTTCGTCGGCCACGGAGAAGGGGGCCGTGATGTGCTGCAGGCTCTTCGGTGTCTGGTGGACAGCCATGCTGACACCGAACTGGCTCAGCAGCAGCATCATGCGCGGACAGCGGGTGGACAGGTAGCGGGTGTCGTGGGCCAGCACGAACAAACGATGTGCGGGGCTGGCCAGCAGGAAGCGGCGCAGCGTCTCGTAACGCGCCTCGCCGTTGAAGCCCAGGCCGTCGAAGTCGTTCTCGAACAGGTAGAGGTTGTGTTCGGCCAGTTCGCACAGTGTGTCGAGCGCGGCGGTGTAGTCTGCGACGCCGTCCAGATGGATGTGTTGCAGCTCATCGTCGCTCATAGCTCGCTCCTGTTCAGCGTGGGGTGAGGTAGCCGTCCAGATACCATTGGTATAACAGTTCTATGCATGCATCGGAGGCTTCCTGCTGCCCCGGCAAGGCGCGCTCGTCGGCCAGTTGGCGCAGCAGGGGATAGTCGTTCTTGCTTGCTTCGAATTCCTCGCCGTTGACGAATATCCAGCCGGAATGGCACAGCATCTGGCTCTTCAGATCCAGCGTAACGCCTTGTTTCTGCATGGCTTGCCTGAATTTAGCTTCGGTCAGCGGGCGTTGCGGCGAGTCGAAGAAGATGTGCGGCTTGGGTTCGGAGAGGTAGCAGCCGAGGAAGTTAGCGATGTCTTCCTTGTCCCAGCGCACCTGATTGATCGCCTGTTCCACCTGGTTCAGCATTGCCGATCCGATCTCCGACGGGTGCTTCTGCGTTTTCAGGTCAGGGTCGGCGTACATGCCGCTGACCTCAATGCGGTCCTGCAGGTACACCAGGAATTGTTCTGCCAGTTCCTGGTAGGCGGGCGTGCGGAAGCCGATGGAATAGGTCATGCAATCGTCTTCGGCGATGCCGTTGTGCGCGCAGTGTGGCGGCAGGTACAGCATGTCGCCGGCTTCCAGCACCCATTCCTGTTCGACGCGGAAGTCCTTGAGGATGCGCAGCGGCGCGCCTTCGATCAGTGTCTGGTCTTCCTGCGTGGAGATCTGCCAGCGGCGATGGCCGAGGCCCTGCAGCAGGAACACGTCGTAGGAGTCGAAGTGCGGGCCCACGCCGCCGCCTTTGGGAGCGTAGCTGACCATCAGGTCGTCCAGTCGTGCGTGCGGGATGAAGGAGAAGTGTTTGAGCAGTTCGGCGGCTTCCGGCAGATGATGGTTTACGCCTTGAACCAGCACAGACCATTTCTTCTTGCCGAAATGGCCGAAATCTTCGGGCTCGAACGGCGAATGTTGCAGCCCGAACTTGCCGCCGTGCTGTGTGACGATGCGCGCCTGCACGTCTTCCTCGCAGGCGAGGTCTATCAGTTGTTGAGGGGCGAGCAGGCCTTCGAAGGAGGGGAGCGCCTTGCGGATCAGTAGCGGCTTTTTCTGCCAGTAGTCGCGCATGAATTCGGCTACGCTCAGGCCGCCGAGCAGTGTCTGTATGGTTTTCATGCGGGTGATTATAGACTCACGCGGCGTCATCCGTGCAGTGCGTAAAAATTTTTATGGTGCATCGGAAATGTGTTTAAAATGTCCGGAAGGGGGATAGGATCATGCAAGTTGTCCAGCTTACCGCAGGAATGGAGGCGCCGCATTTCGAGTTGCCGGATGCGGATATGGAGAACTTCGTGCTCACCTCGCTGAAGGGCAAGCGCAACGTCGTGTTGTATTTCTATCCCAGGGACGACACGCCGGGTTGCACGTTGGAAGCCAACGAGTTCAGCAATCTAGACGACGATTTTGCGAAGCTGGACACTATTGTGGTCGGCATCAGTCGAGATGATTGCCTGAGCCATGCGTCGTTCCGCGACAAGCACGGGCTGTCCGTGCTGCTGCTTTCCGATCCGGAAGCCCGCGTTTGCAAACGCTATGGCGTGATGGTCGAAAAGGAAGCCTGTACTGAGCATGGTCGAAGTATGGATGGGCACAGGAAACAGCTGATTCAGCGTTCCACTTTTGTAATAGACAGACAAGGAAAGCTTCGTCATGTCCTGTACGGCGTTCACGCGCACGGGCATGCGCAGGAAATTTTAAATTTGATAAAGGAAATGAAATGAAAATTGCCAAAGACACCGTTGTATCGCTGCGTTACGAACTGTTCGATGCCGATGGCGAACTGCTGGAGAAGGTCGAAGACCCGGTCAGCTATCTGCATGGCGGCTATGACGGTATCTTCCCTCTGGTCGAAGAGGCGCTGCACGGCAAGAGTGTCGGCGATATCTGCAACGTCACGATGAAGCCGGATGATGCCTTCGGCGAATACGATCATCAACTGGTGGAAGTTGAGCAGCGTAGCGCGTTCCCGAAAGATGTCGCAATTGGCATGCAGTTCGAGGGCGGTCCGGAAAGTTCCGACGAGGACGATTTCATGCTCTACACCGTCGTCGATGTGACCGACGATGAAGTGACCGTGGATGGCAACCATCCGTTGGCCGGCAAGATCCTGACCTTCAATTGCAGCGTAGTCGGCGTGCGCGCTGCCACCGAAGAAGAGCTGGCGCACGGTCATGTGCATGAGGGGGACGGGCAGCATCTGCACTAGTTCTTGTAGAACGTGCAAGGCCACCATCAGTGTGGCCTTTGTTTTTAGTAGCTAAGGTGAGATGTCCCAGAAAGGTGAGGTTCGAAGTGTCTTTCCGGTTTGTCGTGTTATGAAAAACAGGTATACGCAGGACAAGGCTGCCAGCGCCGAGATATTGCGGCTGTTGCTGCAGAAGATGGCGGCCCATCCGGCTGCCTTTACTCCGTTCACCTATGCCCTGTGGTATGAATTTATCACCGGCATCAATCCGCCGCTGAGCAAGGCGGTGAATGCTTTGCTCGACGATAAGCAGCAGCTTACCGACGATGTGGTGCATGAGCTTTACGCCAGCCATATTTCCGATGGCAACGTCGAGGCGGAGCAGGCGTTCAAGCAGAACATGCAGAAGGTGCTGGAGAATTTGGTGCGGTTCACCGAAGCGACGGACGACGAAGCCGGGAAGTTCAATGCCGGGTTGCAGAAGCATGGCGAGAGATTGTCCCGGGGAGTGGATGCCGAATCCCTGCAGGGGCTCGTCGGCGAGATCACTCAGGAGACGGAGGCTATGCGTTCTTCGGTCGACTCGCTGCAGGATAAGCTGCAGGAAAGCAAGAGCGAGGTCGAGCGGTTGCAGCAGGAGCTGATGAGTGCGCGCAGCGAAGCGCTGCTGGACCCGCTGACCGGGGTGTTCAATCGCCGCGGCTTCGAGGCGCAGATGCGCAACCTGGCGGTCAATCCGGAGATGCAGGGCAAACAGGTCAGCTTCCTGATGCTGGACATCGATTTCTTCAAGAAAATCAACGATACCTACGGCCATCTGTTCGGCGACAAGGTTATCCGCATCATCGCCGAGGTGTTGAAGGCGCAGGTCAAGGGACAGGACTCGGTCGCGCGGCTCGGCGGCGAGGAGTTCGCCGTGATTTTGCCGGATACACCGCTGCAGGGAGCGCGAGTGGTCGCCGAACATATCCGGCAGCTGATCGAGCGGGGCAAGATACGCCGTCTGGACAAGGACGAGAGCGTAGGCGGCATCACCATTTCGATCGGTATCGCAGTCTGCGATATAGGCGCCGATTGGCTGGGGGCACTGGGCCAGGCCGACGAGGCACTCTATGCCTCCAAGCAGGGCGGGCGCAACCGTTCCACGATCTACACGCCGCCGCAAGGCTGACGCATTAGCCGCCTAATCGTTCTGCCAGCCAGTTCGCAACCTGTACGCTGCCTGACGGGGCTGGTGTCGGCGGTCGCGACATGTTTCGGATCAGTTCAAGTTCCGTTGCGATGCTTCCATCTTCCAGGGCCAGGCGCGACACCTTGCGGCACCGCCCGTGGCGTTGCAGCCACTCGATCAGTGCCGGAGATTCCGGCCAGTCGGGGCGGTTCACACACAGCACCGGCACGCCGCTGCAGGTTGCTTCGACGAAGCTGCCGTAGCCCGGCTTGCACAGCAACACATCGCTGCTGGCAAGTAGCTCACCGAAAGTCACCGGCAACGATTCGAATGTGATTGCATCCGGATGGTCGATCTTCCAGCTCTCTTGCACCAGATAGCGCACGCCTGCTATGCGCGGCCAGCGCTCTATCGGAAGGCGGCTATTGATGCCGCCCAGACTCACCAGAACCAGGCATTCCTCCTGCGACAGGCGCAGATGACGATCCAGTTCGTCGCGGCGATTCGCGCCGATGTCGGCAATGGGATCGACCGGAACAAGGTTGGGCAAATAGCCCATCGCCATGCCCGGTGTCGCGCGCAAGAACGCATCGGCATGCGCATAGCATGCGTGTATCTGTGCGGCGATTTCATCGTCGCCACAGTAATGACGGTAGATGTCGAACCAGTTCAACGAACACAATGCCGCATTCTGGATTCCTGCCTGTTGTGCGCCGGCCAGCGGCAGGTAGCCGACGTTGGAGAGCACCATGTCCGCATCAAGTTTGTGCAGCAGTCGAGCCTCGTCATCGATGCGCGCCTGCCAGTCGGCATGAAAGGTGCGATAAGCCGCGCGGCTGTCTTCGACGCGCACATCCAGCGCCGAAGACATCAGCATGCCGATGTCTCCCTCGCTCGGCAAATGCTCGAACGGCGCATGGATGCGCGAGCGCAGGTGGGAGATCGGCACTGCCGAGCGCACCGTGATGCGTAACTGTGGCATGCGCTCGCGGAGTGCGTTCAGGACTGGTGCAGTTTGCGCAACATGGCCGAAGCCATGACCTGAGATCGAGACGACGAGGTGGGGCATATGGCGATAAGGGGGCTTATTCGGGCTGCGATTATCCCATGGGGCGGAACGAACGCCTCGCGTCAGAGCGATCCGGGCATGCTCGCGCCGCGACGTTCGGCCATGCGCATACCGATCTGTCGGAGCTGTTCCGGCGTTAGCAGGCGCGCCGCTATTGGCAGCAGCTCGGAATTTTCTACCGCGATGTGCATGGTATAGCTGTTGATGAATTTATCTGCGAGTCTTTCGTCCAACCGCGCATTCATGCCTTCGGCCAACTGCAGCAACGTCGGGCGCAACTCGTTCCAGGCGGCCAGCATCACAACATGTTCCCGCAGCAGGCGTTGCAGCAGCGCATCGAGTTGCTCCGGGTCGTCGCCGGTGCTTGCGCGCAATGCGGGGAACAGGTTTTCTTCCTCATCCTGATGATGAAACTGGCCCGCGGTGTTGAAGTAACGCAGAATGCCCAGTGCGGCCTGCCTCGCCTGCATGTCGCAGCCGTCGGTCTTCAGGTGCGCCGCCAGCTTATGCAGTGTGTCGCACTGGCGCAATATCTTGCCGTGGCAGGCGAGCAGCATCTCCAGCGGATCGTCGAAGGTCGGGGCGCGGGCGCCCGGGTCGAGTCCTATCATTTCTTTTCTCCTCTATCGGAAGAGCGGCAGCGGGTCATGGTTCAGGGCGACCAGTACGATATAGCCGAACACCACTTGCGCCGTCAGCCATGCACTCAGGCGCATGGTCTTGCTCCTGCTGTATTTCAGTGCGACGAAGCCGAGTGCAATATACAGCAGCAAGGCGACAACCTTGGCGGACAGCCAGTCGTCGGCGAACGGATATTGCCCTATGGTGTAAGCCAGCGCAATTGCGCTGGCAAGCAGCAGCGTGTCTATTGCGTGCGGAGCTATCTTTACCCAGCGCTGCCGCATGATGGAGGAATCGCGCAGCATCCAGATGCCGCGCAACAGGAACAATGCATAGCTGGCGGCGGCGCAGAAGATATGCAGGTGTTTGAGCAGGGTGTAGCTCACGTCTTTGTTCTCTGGTTGTAAGCGGTTTCGCCAAGATAACATAAAACATGTATTATTCGCGCATCATTAAAATGGATGATGTGCCGAATGGTTGCGAAGACGATATTAAATCTGCTGGGCGTGGCGCCGGATGCTACAGGGCATAGCGAGAAACTCATTGCCGCCGCGGGTGCGCTGGTTGCGATCGCGGCGACGATGGCAACCAGTCTGCATGCCGTCGGCGCTCAGGGCGCGGCATTGCTGGTGGCCTCGATGGGCGCATCCGCGGTGCTGCTGTTCGCGGTGCCGCACGGCGCCTTGTCGCAGCCCTGGGCGCTGATAGGCGGGCATCTGGTGTCGGCGCTGGTCGGTGTAAGTTGCGCCCTGTTTGTTTCCAATCTTCTTGTGGCCGGGCCGCTGGCCGTCGCAATGGCGATATTCGCGATGCATCACCTGCGTTGTATCCATCCGCCCGGCGGCGCGACGGCGCTGGCCGCCGTAGTCGGCGGGGCGGAGGTGCATGCGTTGGGTTACCAGTTCGTGCTGACGCCGGTGCTGCTGAACGTGAGCATCATGCTGTTGGTGGCGATAGTCGTGAACTATCCCTTCCCGTGGCGGCGCTACCCGGCGGGACTCAAGTCGGCACCGGTTACGCGCCTTCCTCAAGTCCCGGCGCAATTGAGTCATGCCGATTTTTCCTATGCCTTGCGCGAGATCGGCTCGTATCTGGACGTCACCGAAGAAGATATGGCGAAGATCTACCGGCTGGCGCGCAAGCATGCGGCGCGAGTCTCGGATGAAGAAGCGCTAGCTCCAGATAACTACTATAGCAACGGCGAATTCGGCGACGCCCTGTCGGTGCGCAAGGTGTTGGCTCTGGACGACGATGCCGTGACTTACCGCACTGTGGCCGGGGATGGTGAGGGAGCAGAGGGAGCGATGAGCCGCGAAGGTTTCCTGATCTGGCAGCGCTACGAAGTGATCCCGGCGGATGGCGCGTGGCATCGCATCATGCGGCTGTAATCCGATGATCCTGAAAACCGAAGTTTTATCCGCAGATTACGCAGATTAACGCAGATTTCATGCACTTATGCATTGATGAATGCCTCGTCCAAAAGGTGCGCCCGATTAACGAGATGGTTTGTGTTTAATCTGCGGAAATCTGCGTAATCTGCGGACAACAGCTTTTTAAGGATGATTGAAAGACAAGCATGAAACTAACCCAGTATTCCGACCTCGGCCTGCGCCTGACGATGTATCTGGCGCTACGCGATGGCGAGCCGGTGACCATAGGCGAGGCGAGCGAGCGGCTGTCGGTGTCGAAGAATCATCTGGTCAAGGTCTCGCACCAGCTGACCTGCGCGGGACTGATCGAGAGCATCCGCGGGCGCAACGGCGGCGTGCGGCTGGCGATGCCGCCAGAGCAACTGACGGTCGAGCAGGTGCTGCGCGCGACCGAAGACAACTTCGATCTGGTCGAATGTCTGGGCGGCGCGAACACCTGCGTGATTTCAGGGGCCTGCAAACTGGGCGCTGCGCTGGAGGATGCGCGCGAGGCGTTCTTCGCGTCGTTGCGCCAAGTCAGCATGGCCGACCTGGTCAAGAATGGGCGGGCGCTGGAGCGCTCGCTGCTGCCGCTGAGTAGCATCGCCAGGATACCGATCCGGCGCGCGTCGAAATAGCGAAACACAAACTTTTTGCAACCCAGAGAAGGAACGCATCATGGAACATAACTGCGCCAACAGCTTTACCCAGGACATGCGCTACCCGTTCGACGCGCGCGCCGTCGCCAAACGCTTCCGCCATGCCGCGATCTTCGGCGCGCTCGATTCGCTGAATCCGGGCGAGACCATGGCCTTCGTCAACGACCACGATCCGTTGCCGCTGCTCGCGCAGTTGCAGCAGCGCTACGGCGCCGGGATAGAGATCAAGTACGTCGCCCGCGAACCCGGCAACATCGCGATCGACTTCACGCGCCGCCAGTGAGCCATCCAGATTTCTACGACGAGGTGCCGGGGATCGTCCTGTACGATCCGCTGGCGGCGTTCCTCGGCGCGACGGACGACGGTCTGCTGCGATACGGCTATCTCGACGCGGTCAGGTTGGCCGGACATTCCTGTCCGACAGTCGCCGCGGCCTACTGGAGCACTCGCAAGGCGCTGCTGGCGCTCTACGGCGACGAGACTCCGGTGCGCGGCGACATCCGCGTGGAGTTCGGGCAGGCGCGCGCGAGCGGCGTCACCGGCGTGATCGCGAACGTCGTCAGTCTGCTGACCGGTGCGATGGCCGACGATGGTTTCAAGGGTCTGGGCGGGAGCTTCGATCGGCGCAAGCGGCTGTTCTTCTCGGTCGAGCTGCCGGGCGAGATGCGCTACACCCGGATAGACCAAAACCGCTCCGTCGTCGTCTCGGTCGATCTGCGGCGCGTGCCGGTTCCGCCGCAGTTGCCGGAACTGATGGCAAGCTGCATGGTCGGCGGCGCGAGCGCGGCGGACGCCGCCGAATTTCGCCGGCTATGGCAGCGGCGGGTGCGCAGCATCCTGCTGGAGCATGGCGACGATCCGGCGGTCTTCGTCGTCACGCCGGGCTGATCATGGACTGGGAGCTGTTCCCGGTCATCGAAAATACGATCTAGCGAAACTGGAAAATCATCCATGGGTATCACTAGTGTCCGGTTAAAAATCAAACAAAATCATCTGGTTGCTGGATGATGGAGCAACGATTGCAGAAGTGTCCGGCTGCAAGGCGCATGAAATATGGATTTTCTCGAAAATCGAGACCGACAATA
>Ga0209211_10000984_pt1 | contig 56178 bp, 44 predicted proteins | sample RifGroA2_FD_183992 | JGI IMG/M metagenome (GOLD analysis project Ga0209211, IMG submission 183992) | Groundwater microbial communities from Rifle, Colorado, USA - Groundwater A2 (SPAdes) (version 2) | ecosystem: Environmental > Aquatic > Deep subsurface > Groundwater | place: Rifle, Colorado... | reverse complement strand
CAATTAGATTGGTTTTGAAAATATCTATTTCGCTTCTTAAAGTTTTTTGCTTTAAGAATGCTTTAAGTGCTTTTTTAGGTGTTAGTGTTATTAATTTCATTAATGTTTTTGTAAAGTTTTAAAGTGGCAAATTAAAGATTTATTTGTTTTGTTTTTTGGGAGTCTTGTTTCTTAACTGTTAAAATGATAAGATAATTATATTTGTTGTCATTGCCATGTTGCACTGACAATAGTTAATTATACTTACTGCCAAGGAAAATTAACAGCAATTGGTATTACTTCTGGGTGCCTTTCCCCTTCTCTTGGCAATAGCGTATTTGCTAAATATTTTTCAACTCCTTGCAAATTTTGTTCGTCAACATGTGCCCAAACTACTTTCAAATCTTTATAGGAATTAATTCTAATATCATTTCTATTTTCTGATATTTTGTCTCGAATAAAACCGCTTCCAACATATATTGTAATTTTTCCTGACCAAATAATATAAACGCCATTTAAATTATCAAAATGTATGTGTGATAAATCGACCCTATGGAAATCACACCACACATCCCCTTGACATTTTGTCCAGTTAAGTGTTAGTCCCATATTTATTGCTTAATTATCTTAACAATTATATAATCTTTATCAATTTTTAATAAATTTTTTTTCAATTCATTTTTTTTATTAATCAAAGGTAAAAGTAAACTATCATTCCAAAAATTATTTTCTGCCTTAGCAATTGCTTCAAGTTCGTTTTTCCCTTCAGTTTTTGTTAAATAAAAAAACCTTTTATCTCCAACTTTATCATAACCCATATGATTTACAAATGATTTATCAATATAAGGAATTACAACTTTATAAGGTAATATTGAATCTTTAGTAATGTTACACTTTGTTTCTTCTTGAATACTTTGCATTTTAAAAGTATATATAGTTCCAAATATTATAACAGCGATAATAAATAAATGTGATCTAAGTTTAAAATTATCAGAAAATCTTTCTTCCATACTACTTAAATTGGAACTGATAAGCACCAATAATAAATAAATTGAAACAATAACAGCAGTCCATTTTTTTTGAATATCTAATAAAATTATTATAAAACCAGCTGCAGAATATAGAATTTCAATACTCACGAAAAAAACCTGTTTATAATTAAATTGTTTATGTTCCGGAATAGTTGAATCTTGTATTACAAACTCTTTCTTAAGCTTAAAATACCTTATTACAAAAACAATTATGTAAAGTACTAAATAATAAATAGTGTTTGAATTCATAATTAATTATGTATTATTTACTAAAAAAAAATTAATTAAGTAATAATTAATCCATATTGACAAAAATAAGCAATATCAGTGTAAAAAAAAATGTTTAAATATTATAATTTATTTAAAAGGATTATTTATAAATAATGTATTATGAGCATGTTGTTATTAAAGTAAAATGTTTTCAAAATATATTATCAATAATGTTTTTAAGTATTTTTAATGATTTACCAATATTTGAAACTTCTGTCAGAGCAGTTTCAATATCCTTCCCATATGTAGATAGCATATATTCTTTAATGATTCTATTTTGGTCTTTACAGAGTGCAGTTGTAAGTTTTACATTTTCATTAATTTTATCATTTCTGAGAGCAAAGACCATTGATATAATAACAATTAAAAATAAAACTCCAATAACCAAGAATGAAAATATTTCAGTTAGTTTTGAAACCCAAGAAAGCGGTTTAATTGATTCAATATCACTAAATGTAATATTTTTTATAGTATAATATAAAAACTCAAATACTGTTGGAATTCCTTTTATTTCAAAGTTTAATTTGTCAATGTGATAAAGCTGATAATTTACAAACCAAAAGAAAATAATAGAAGAAATAAGGAAAACGCCTAATTCGTACATTAAAGATAAAACAAATGCTCTTTTTCCTTTAAAGCTATTTAATCTATTACTGACTTTATCTAATGCATAATTCATTATTAATAGTCTCGAGAGATTTTTGTTTTTATTTTCCTCTAATTTATTATCATTTTCAACCTTGATTAAAAAATTCGTTATTAAGATAGATTCATTCTTTTTTCCCTTGACAATTAAATCATCTATTATCGATTCTATATTGTTACCAAAAAGTTGAGCAGGTTGAAAAGACTTTTTAAAGTATCTTAATAAATAGGAGAAATAAAAATAAGTGATAGTAACTAAAGCAAACCATATTACCCAGTTATCATCTACAATAAGTAGTAATAGTATTGAAAAACAAAAAAGCACAAAGTTGAAAATTGTAAGCTTGAAATTTTTAAAAAGATTAAAGATGTAATTAATGTAATGAAGAAATAGATAAATCTTTCCTTTATTGAGAACTGTTTTGGGAATGAACCAAACTAAAGCTAAAATCGGATAACTAATTAACGCCAAATTATAATACCATTTTTGAGTAAGCATTACTATACCAACGATTGAAAGCATGATGATTGGTATAGTTCCTTCAAGCCAGTCAATTGACAAAGTCTGTTTGTTAAAGAATATTATATCAATTCTGAAAAAGAGAACAAGAATACCTATTATCCAAAGAAATGAAAATATAAAATGTTTCCAAATAAATTTTTTTGGAGTTTTTCCGTCTAAATCTATATTTAAAAAAGTAGTCATTTTGTTTATACTCGTCTTTATTATTTATGGCAATTCATTTATTGTTTAGTAAAGTCTTTCAGCATAAGCAAACCCTGTTAACTTAATCCAGTTTTTAAGTTACAATGAAAAGCCAAAATAATGTTGTTGCAAAAAGGAACACAAACAATCCAATTTCCTTTGTTTTTATAATTGCACAAAGATAAAATTTTAAGTTATAATTGAACTATGAAAAACGGATTTTGTGCGGTTGGGGCAAAAGCAAATGTGGTACATACTTAAAAAAAATAATTAAATAATAATGTACCTCTTTTGCTTTTGCAGAAGTGTTAGCCAAACGGCTTTGCCGAAAAAAGTGCGGTGGGAAAAAAATTAAAACAGAAGGGTAGGGCTTGGGTGTCGGCGATCATTATTTCTTTTTTAAGTCAATGCACAAAACGGTCAAACTTTTTTTTCTCACAACTCTATCAAAACGATATTCTTTTTTCCTAAGCATTATTGGTAACAGTTCGCTATTCCCAACGAGTTGGGAGTATATTTATTATATCTACAGTCGTTATTTTCATGTAAATAATTGAATATAACTGCTATATGCTCCTGTACCTTTAAAATAATCGTTAATAACATTATTAATGAATATATCAAATTTTATGGAATAAACCCAACTTTTAAATAATCGTTCAAATATAATACATAATAAATTATGCAACAAATATACAATTATTTTATCTGTAGTTAATAAATATCTGTAACTTGCTTATTATTATTATTAAAATCGTTTTTTAAACATTTGTAACCGGTTGTTATCGTTTGTCATTTATTTGATATAACAAAATTAATAAATATTGTTACTGTTCGGGTTTGAATTTATTAAAATTGCTACGACCTTTAGGTCGTAGATTAATGATGATTTAGATTTGGCTTTAGCCACAATTTGTTGAAACATTGTTTCGGCTAAAGCCGTTTTGTGTTTTCTATATTTACCACGAGCTAAAGCTCGTGGCAATTATTATCCTACCCGAACAGTAACTATATATTTTGAATATAAACAATTTTCAATAAATTTTAGAGGGGTTCTAAAAATTAGATTTTTTGAGACAGACAAAATTTTAAAAAGGTATAGGGTATAGAGGTATATGCCGCTCACAAACCTTATACCTTTTATACCTTATACCTAATTTCTATACTCAATAAGCAATTTTTAGAAGTCCACTTTAATAACATTAATAACAAAAGCTGCCTTTAGGGCAGCTTTTATAAAAATTATCCGATTTTATGGGATTAAAAATAATTACACAGTCATTTTGTCGTAAACATCCATTACTTCTTTAACTGCTTTAGCAGAATTTGCAAGTAGTTGTTTTTCGTCATTATTTAACTGTAGCTCTATTACTTTTTCAACACCATTTTTTCCAAGGATTACAGGCACTCCAAGGTAAATATCTTTTAAACCATATTCACCTTGTAACCATGTACAAACAGGAAAAACCCGTTTCTGGTCTTTTACAATAGCCTCTACCATTTGAGCAGCTGCAGCAGCTGGTGCAAACCATGCAGAAGTTCCTAAAAGATTAACTATTTCGCCACCACCTTTTTTGGTTCTTTCGATAATTGCATCAAGTTTATCTTTTGCAATAAATTCAGTAACCGGAATACCTGCTACTGTTGTATAACGTGGTAGTGGAACCATAGTATCACCATGTCCTCCCATTATGATTGCCTGAATTTCTTTATGAGAAACATTTAATGCTTCTGATAAAAACATTCTGTATCGGGCAGTGTCAAGAATTCCTGCCATACCAAATACTCTTTTTGAATCAATTTTTGCAGTAAGGTATGCGCAATAGGTCATTACGTCTAAAGGATTAGAAACTACGAGAATAATTGCTTTAGGCGAATGTTTTACAACCTGTTCGGTTACACTTCTAACTATATCTGCGTTTGTAGCAATTAAATCATCGCGACTCATTCCGGGTTTACGAGGTAAACCAGAAGTAATAACAACGATTTCTGAATTAGCTGTTTTAGCATAGTCATTAGTTACACCAATAACTCTTGAATCGTAACTATCAACAGGTGCGGTTTGCCACATATCAAGTGCTTTACCATTTGCATAATTCTCTTTAATGTCAAGTAGAATTACTTCGGTTGCTATTTCTCTACGAGCTATCTCAAGAGCACAACTTGCTCCTACATTTCCAGCTCCAATTACTGATATTTTCATTTTTTTGAATTTTAAATTAATTATTATTAAGCATTTGCAGAAACAGAAACTATTTTTTTGTATGCAACTGTTGGCAACGATTTAGGACGGGTTATAGGGTATCCCATTGCTCTTGCTACAATTGCTTGTGAGCAAATACCTAATGCACGCGATACGCTAAACAGAACTGTGTAATAACTAAATTCTTTTAGTCCATAATGATATAACAATGAACCAGAACCAGCATCAACATTTGGCCAAGGGTCTTTAATTTTTTGTACTTGTGTTAAAACAGTAGGAACAACTTCAAAAACTCTTGCCATTGTCTGATAAACGGGATCGTTTGGCATATATTGTTTTCCAAATTCAAGGAAAGCAGCAAAACGCGGGTCGGTAATTCTTAAAACTGCATGACCATAACCCGGAACAACTTTACCTGAATTTAATGTTTCCCATGCGTATTTTTCTAATTGTTCTTTTGATGGTGCACCATTAAATTTTTGCATTGTTTCTAAAACCCAACCTAAGCATTCCTGATTTGCTAAACCGTGAAGCGGTCCAGCTAATCCGTTTAATCCGCCGGATAATGAATAATATAAATCGGACAATGCAGAACTGATAGTTGCAGAAGAATATGCACTAACATTACCGCCTTCGTGGTCGCTGTGTAATGTTAAATATAAACGCATTAATTTTGCAAACTCATCTTTTTCGTTAGGTAAGCCAAGCATGTGAACATAATTACCCGACCAGTCGGCATTTTTATCAGATTCAATTCTTGGACCTTTATTAAATCTTTTTCTGTAAATATAAGCAGCAATTGCAGGAAGTGTAGCAATAATATTTATTGCATCATCGTAAGTAGCATCCCAGTACTCGTCTTTTTTCATGCCTTCGCTGTATTTTTTTGCAAAAACAGATTCGTGTTGCATTACAAGAACAGCTGTGTTAAACATTGTCATTGGATGTGAATCGGCTGGCATAGAATCAATTACTTTCCACACATAAGCAGGAACTTCTGATTTAGCTTTTATTTCATTTTGCAAATCTTTAAGTTCCGCATCAGTTGGCAATTGTCCGGTTAAAAGCAAGAAGAAAATTTCTTCCGGAATCTTGTCGGTAATTGTTTTTAACTCAAGGCCCCTGATAATTAATCCTTTATCGGGCGGAACTTCAGATGTATCGCAAACTAAACCTTTAACACCACGCATCCCACCATAAGCCTGAGCTAATGTAACCTGAGAAACAATTTTGTCGCCACTCTCTTTTAAGAGTTGGGCAATTTCCGCTTTTTGTTTTGGAAAATTTGTACGAAGTTTTTCTTTTAAAAGTGACATAAATTTTAAATTTTAGTTGTTTAAAAATTTTATTTTAATACTCAAAGAAATTATTACAACTTTGATAGTTCAAATTTATAATAAATTTAAAGCAAATACAAATACTTTTATCATAATTTTATGTGTAAATAAATTATATCATTAAAATAGCTACAATAAAAACATTTATTATTTTACCCTGCTTTAATATGTATCTATATTTGAAACACATACGCACATAAATAATATTTGAAGAATAAACATGTTTTATTTGATGTGTGTTTAATAACACATAACAACAAACACATAAAAATAGTTAAATAAATGGAGTTAAAATCAAATAATTATCAGGGATTTTTTTCAACACTATTCTATTTTCTGAAGTCAGCTTTACTAATTTTTTCGAAGCATTTTCAATATCATCATAAAAAGTTAAAGGGTTAAAAACGATAAATCCGTCTTTTTCGCTTAAATGTTTTTCGTTTAATGAAACTTTAAATTTATTACCTATTAATAAAGAGTGTACAAATTGATTTCTTAATGCTTCGTACAAAAAGTCGTTTTTATTGTATAAAGAATATTTGCCACCCAATAATTTATCAATAGCAACATTAAAACGAAGTTTCGATTGCTTTGGCGATTTTAATGGCTTTTTATCAAAAAAACCACCCATTATTTCAAATCCAATTGTTAAAATAAGCATTGATGATAAATATGACTTATTTTCGATATGCTTTTTCGATTGTTGTAAAATAAATTTATTAATAAATTCGAGTGATTGCATTTTATTTCAATTTTTAAAACGTAACTAAAGTATTGTTTTATAAATCAGATATATTTCCAATTAAAGTTTTAATTGCCACGACCATTTATTGCCACGACCTTCAGGTCGTGGTATTATAATGAAGAGAAGTGGCTTTAGCCAAAATTTCTTTTACTAAATCTGTTTAATACCAATTACACAACTTGTGTCTATTAAATTGCTTTCTTATTCTGTCTATTGCAGTTGTTTAAAAGCAAAGCAATAGAATTTATTTAATTTTATTTTGCTTTAGCATCATAAAAAATGTGGCTAAAGCCAATTGAATTTTATTTTTTTTATCAGTCAGTTAAAACTGACTGCAATAGATGCATCATTTTTAATTTTTATCATTCATTGCTTTTTTATTCTATCTATCAATATAGCATCAGTATTAATGTTGTTTTGGCTAAAGCCAGATTTATTATTTTTGTATTCCACGACCTTTAGGTCGTGGCAATATTCATAGTTAATTTTACATCAATTTATTTAGCAAGATGTATAATAAAAGAGCCGATTTTCATCGGCTCAATTAATTATTTTTGATCCGATAACTATCGGATTGAAATTAACTTTTTAACATATACACTATTACCTGCTTTTATCATTAAATAACAAATTCCACTTATTTTTGAATCGGGCGTTAACACTATGTCGTTCTTACCAGAAGGCATTTCTTTATTTTCGATACTTTGTGTTTTTCGTCCTAAAGCATCAAATAAATCAATGCTTACCATTTCCGGCTTATCTAATTTAATTGTAACATTAATATTTGAGGTAAAAGGATTAGGATAAACATTTACATTAACTCCACTATTTAAAATATTTACATAATTCAGGTTACTAGCATAAATTCCGGTACCTGTAATTGTATCAACTAAAAAGTCTAAATTATTATGAACTGTATCTGTGGCTGTAAAAGCAATATTTTGATAAGTTGACATTAATGGCAAACCTGGAATATCTACTAATAACATATAACTTACACCTAAAGCCAAACCCGTAACTGTGTATTTTCCAATTGTATCAGTAGCTACTGAGCTAATAGGCACATCATTAGGTTCTTGTTCTACTAATATTTCGGCTCCAGGAACTGGTTCGCCAGGTGCTTTTCCGGTAACATACATTGAAATTGTTCCCGATAGACTACCATTACCTGAATTTGAGTTTGTTGTTTCAAACATCTTTAAATTCAAATAAACAGTATCGTTACAAACCAAAGGTATTGAATCTGCAAACGACCATGTAAATGTACTGTCATAATAAGTGTTTAAAACATTTGGGTATAAAGCAGGGTTTAAAATATTTGTTTTTAAATAATAATTTCCTGGCATTAAATTGATAAATTCCCATGTAGAATTAATCATAGAGCTAATTGTGTCAATTTGAGTCATACCCGAAGATACTCCAAACAAAAACACTTCAGCATCATTAGGCGAAACACTTCCACCAGAATATGAAACTTCGCCCCAAAGTTTTGCAGGGACGGATGAAGGAAATAAATAAAAATATTGTTCATTTACACATCCATGTGAATCGGAAACAGTAACATCATAATTTCCTTGAGATAAATTAACTAAAACCGAATCAAAAGCGCTATTGCTCCAATTAAATATATATGGAAAAACTCCGCCTGTGGTTGTTAAATGAATAACACCATCATTATCGGCACAAGTTGGGTCGGTTTGAGTATATGTAACATTTAAAGGTGTTGGTTCAACAATAGTAAAAGTTGAATGTGGTAAATAACAGTAATTTGCATCTTTAATGTACAAATTATATAAACCTGCAGTTAATGAAAAAAGAGTATCATAATCGGTCCAATTGTTTGGCATACTATCTAACGAAAAATAGTATGGAGCTGTGCCACCAGTCATATTTATTATTACCATCCCATCGCCAAAGCCATGGCAAGAAATATCAACGGGTACAACATTTGCAAAAAGTTGTGGTGGTTCTGTAACATCAATATTTTCTGTAAGAGTACAACCATTATCATCGGTAATTGTAACCGGATATGTTCCTGCTGGTAAATTATAAGCAATTGAGGTATTATTTAAAGGTAATGTGCCCCATGTGAATGTGTATGGAAATGTTTCTCCGGGTGTTCCTCCCGAAGGCATTAAATAAACATTACCTATTGAATCACCAAAACAGTAATTATGCATAATTTCTGGATTATCAATTAATAGAGGTGGTTCAATAATATTAAATTGTGCATAACCATTACAACCACTAAAAGTTACAGTTAACGAATAGTTTCCGGGTAATAAATCTTGTGGATAAGGTAATAAAACATTTGAACCTGTTGACCAGGAAGCAGAAGTAACTGGAGTAGTGTTTATAACAGTATCTACTTTTCCATTATTTGCTCCAAAACAGGTAATATCAGTCCAGTTAACAGTTGGGTTTGGACCATCGGAAGTATTTAACACATAAATATCTACAACTGAGCAAGCAACTGCATCTGAAGTTGTAACAGAATAGATATCAGAAATTAAGTTAGTAATTGCATTAGTAGTAGCACTATTACTCCAAATATAATTATAACCTGAACCTACAATTCCACCAGTTGTTGACAAAAAAATGTATCCGGTTGGATTACTGCATGTTGGTTGCGATAAAGTATGGGTATTAATAATTTGCTGAGGTCCTGATATATTTATACCGTGATAATATAAACAGCCATTAGAATCGGCTACATAAACATTATAAGAATTTACACACAAATTAGTTGCATTCTGTGTAGTTTGTCCATTTCCCCAATCGTAAGTATATGGAGGCGTACCGCCGGTTGGATAAATAGTTGCATCACCATTGCAAGTTCCAAAACATGTTTCGTCGTGAATTGTATCAGGCAAAAACATAATGGCAGGTGGCGAAGAAATTGTTACTTGAATAGAACTGGAAGAACATCCTAAAGCATCTACAATCATACAAGAATACGTCGTTCCTGCACACAGATTATCATTGGTTTGGCTTATTGCACCATTATCCCAATAAAAGTTAAATGGTGGTGTGCCAGTTGCATTTGCTGTTGCAGAGCCATCGCAATTATAACTACAAGTTGCATCTGTACTGGTAATTGTAAGCCCGCATTGCCCATAAGAGCTTATTGCAAAAAAGGCTATTACTAAAAAAGCAAATAGATTTTTTTTCATAATAAATAGATTTTGATTTTTAATATGACTTCAAAAGTAAACAAAAGGTTGCTGATATACAAAAAATTTATCAATTTATTTAAAGTACTCCCTCTTTCTTCGGGATAAACTCCGGTACGACATTATTAAAACTCAATCGTTTAATTTAATGACATTGGGCTATAGCTCCACATTCGATATCGGATTGACTTTTTCAGCAGACACTAACCAGTACTTATAAAAAAAATTGTGAAGTCACGAGCCAGCCCAGTGGGCTAAAGATGTCAAAAGGTAACTCACTTGAAAACTAAAGGGTGTAGTGCGAAAACCAATTTGTTATATATCTGGTTTTATGAAAGATAGCCTTCTGAGGTGTCAAACTCAAGAATATTTGTATCATTACGGGTGCAAAGAGATTATTTTTTTAATAAACTTCATAATTATACAAAAAGCCATCTTTGCTCCCAACAATTAGGTTATAATTACGTTTTCCGGCTTCAAAATGACTTATACTAAATGGAGTACAACCTTCAAGCGGAAATCCTTTGGGTTGATTACCTTCTAAATCAATCATGTACAATTTGTTTTCGGTTCCACAAACAATACCTATTTTATTTCTGTTGCCTCCTGGAAATTCGTAAAATACTGGGCGATATGTTGGGTTATCGGAAAATTCATACGAACACATTTTCCTTTTTAACTTGTTATAAATGGTAAGTTCATCTTCGTCAACAAAAATATAATCGCAATAACCATCAACATCAATATCTTTAAATTCAAAGTAATGATTATTCGAAAATTCGCCAAACGATTTCTTTTTAATGCTTCCATCGAAATAAATATAATAAATAGTTCCATCAACTGCATCGGTTACAAGCCTATCCGCTGTTTCTGGATTTTTTGATTCAAAAAACATACGACTTTCGCGACTTCGTGCTATGTATTCTTTCAACTTAACAATTTCTTTGCCTTTACGGTCAAGAATATATATTTTAAGCGTATCGGCAAAAACCACATAATCTTTATCTTTTACTGTTATTGCTTGTATTGGTTGGTAAACAAAATTATCGGTTTGTTCAAATTTCCAATCTTTTACAAGAGTTCCATCAATATTATAACAATATACATTTTTATCTGAACATGCAACAAATATTTGAAATTTTCCTTTTTTGTCCACATTTGTAATACTTATGCCATTTGTTGCGGGAGCTTTTAATTTTATAGGAAAATGCTCAAAAGCATCGCCATTGCGGTCAACCAAATAAATATAATTGCGAGTATTAAAAAGATATTGTAGCTTTTTGTTTTTTATCACATCAACCTGATAAACTTCGCTTAAAATATTTTCAGAAATATTATTTTTCCAAAGTATTCTTCCTGTGCTATTTATAAGATAGATTGTTCGCCCATCATCCTGAACAAAAATTTCCTTTTCATTTGTTATATGATTGAGCAGAAAATATGGTTTTTGTGATATTGTAGAATCTAAACGGCTTTCCCAAACTGTATGTGTTCTTTGTTTTATTTCGGGATTAAATTTGAAAATTATACTATTATAAATCATATTACGCGAAACATTCATTTGGCACGAAATACCATCGAGGCGACTAAATACATCATAATTCGTATTAAATATTTCTGCAAGTTGTTTATTTAAAAATCCCGAAACAAATTCTTTAGCCCGTGATAAATCAATGTAAAATAAAAAATTGCTTTTTGAATCAAGATTTTTGGTATAATTATTATAAAACTCATCGTTTGCTAATGTTTTTTTAAGCAAATACGAATGATGAAGCTCTGTTAATGCAACTTTAGACGAGCTAAACACAAGGTAATTATCTAAATAAGTGAAATATGTTGTAGGGACACGGTTAAATATTTTTCCAAAAAACAAATCACCTAATTGCTTTATTGGCAACGAATAAGCAGGATAGGAAGTCTCTGCATCTATCACACAATTAAATTTGTACGACTCCGGCTCGCGATGTTGAATTTGGGCGATATTTGAAATTAGTGCATTCATTCCTTCCTCAGTTTGACTTCTGCTCTTTGTTTTAATAAATAAATATTCCGATTTTAATGAGTCGGTTGCTGATTGCTGATTATCTGCAAAAGCCATAACAACTTCACCATCAATAATATTATTAAACAATCCTTCTGCATCTATCAGATATTGTTTTTTAAGTATGTTAATTTGAGTATTGTATTCGTTTATTTTTCCACTCGATTCCAAATAAGTTTTGTAGTCTGTTAAATAATCTTTAAAATTACTAATTCCTAAAAAGACATAAGAATACACATTGCTCGGAAGCACATTTGCCGCTTCAAATTTTTGAGGCGCCTGACGCAAAAAAATATTCATATAATTCACAATTGAATCGCCCGGGTAAGTAAATCCGTTAAACATAAACATATCGGGTTTAACATGAAAATCTATTTCGCTCCAATCGGCAAAATTTGTAAGTGATGTAATACTTTTCTGATAGTTTGGTGCAAGATGAAAAGCTGCAAGCTTAGGAAAAATTTTATTGTTTAAATAAATATTACCATCAACATTTTTTCCTGAGGTTTCCTGAACTTTGCGAAATCCCGGATTATTTAACAACGTGTAATCGGATTGTAACTGAAGAATAGCTGCTTCAACAAGCATTGACGATTCGCTAAACACAAATACGCCCTTAGGCATTCCCCAATAGAAGTGATTAATGTTACAATTTTCGGGCAATCCGGTTTCGTGTAATTGAACATTGTTATAAGAACGTTCACTTATTTTTATTGAATCACCAAATTCACTTTTTAAAAAAGCATTTACTTTTTCTTCTGAAATAAATGAGCCAAAGTTCATTAAATAAAGCACTTCGTATCTTTTTTTACCCGATAAATGAACCGAAATAATTAACGGACCCTTTGCCGAAACAGTGTTAAGTTCTTTTGAATGAGAAAACAAACGAGCTAACCACGAAACTTGTTTATTAAGTTTTGAGATTTCAGGAACTTGTGTAAGTAATTGCCAAACATTACTTTTATTCTGTACATTGTTAAATAAAATATTTACATTTTTACACTCAATAACCAATGCGGCATCGGTTGGTACAGCTTTTAAAAGTTGAGTTACTACAATCTCTTCTTTGTTAAAATAAAAGTAACCTATTACCGAGCCAGAAATAATTATTAATGCTAACAAAAGAAATATAATGTTCCGAACAATTTTATTCATTGATTTTGAAATTTCACTTCAAAACTAATATTAATAAATAGAATTATTTGATGTAAACTCAAAACTTATCAAACTTAACGTTTAATAACTCGAATTGTAAAATATTAAACAGGTGTCGCCCTAAATAAAAGGCTATTCAAAAATTATTTTTTGCCAGTTTCTTTTTTATTTTCTTCTTTTGTTTCCTGAGGCATAACTACTGCATCTACTGTTTCTGTTTTAGGTTGTTTGCCTTTTAAATAATCGGGAAGTTCCATGCCTGCCATTTTAAACAAATCTTCGAAAGGAGGAATTGCACCCAACATTCCCGCAAGAAAATTTGCTGTTGAAGATTTTCCATTGGCATTATTCGATGAACCATTATCCCAAACAGTAACTTTATCAATTTTCAAATTCTTAATTGCTTCTACCTGATATTTAACTAATTCGGGTAATTTATCTGCAATCATCAACATAACCGCATCGCGTGAATTGTTATTAGCAGCTTTTACAAGTTTCGCAAAACCTTCTGATTGTTTCGTTAAAATCTCATAAATACCACGTGCCTGAGCGTCCATTTTAAAGAAGATAGCATCTCCATCACCTTTGGCAATACGGCGTGTTTGTTCAGCTTTTGCTTCTGCATCAATTTCTACTTTTTGTTTTTCAATTTCAGCCGGAACAATAACATTAGCCACCTGTGAAGCTTTATCTCTTAAAGCACGGACAGTTTCGGCAGATTGTTCGGCAGAATATGCTTCTTCGAGTGCTTTTGCACTTTTAACTTTTTCGGCAGCAATAGCTTTACGATTTGCTTCTGCTTCTTTTTCACGACGGTCGGCAACTGAATTTGCAATAGTAATTTTAGCAAGGTTTTCACCTTCAACAGCAGATGCATCGGCAGAAGCAACCTTGATTCTTTGTTCCTGCATAGCATTTGCTTCACCTACTAATCCATCACGATTTTTCTCAGCAACTACTTTTTTCGCATCATTAATAGCTTTAGAAGCGGCTTCTTTACCCAAAGCTTCAATATAACCCGATTCATCTTTAATATCGGTAACGTTAACGTTAATTAGCTTTAAACCTATCTTTTTTAACTCAGCTTCAACATTTGATGATACGTTTGCCAAAAATTTATCACGATTACTGTTTATCTCCTCAATATCCATAGTTGCAACAACTAACCTTAACTGACCAAAAATAATATCTTTTGCCAAATCATGTATCTGTTGTTGTTTCTGCCCGAGTAAACGTTCAGCTGCATTCTCCATTATACCAAACTCTGTTGAAACCCCTACAGTAAAACGTGATGGAACATCCACACGGATATTCTGTTTACTTAAGGCACTTGTAAGATTTACTTCTATAGAAATAGGTGTCAGATCGAGAAACTGATAATCCTGAAAAACCGGCCAGATAAATGCAGCACCTCCGTGAATACATTTTGCTGAACGACCACCTTCCTGAGTGTTTTTGCCAACTTTTCCATAAACCACTAAAATACGGTCGGACGGGCATCGTTTGTATCTTCTGAAAATGGATACAATCATTATAAAAACAAATAGAGCAGCACAAATAATTACAATTAATTCAATAGGCATATTTCCTCCTTTTTATTTAGATTAATGTTATATAATTTATTTATAATTTTTTACGACAAGAATATTATTATCAATAACCTCTGTTACAATTACAATTGTTCCGGTTTTAATGTTTTCTGTTTCATCTGTAATTGCATCTAATTCACGAAGAGCACTTTGCACCTTTACTTGAATCTTTCCCTGTCCCTTTCGCGAAGCAGGAATTGGAATATAAACCGAACCAGTTTTATTAATAGCGTTTTTAATATCAAGATTTCCTGTTTCAACTAATTTGCTCATAAAATAAAAAATGCTTGACATAATAACCATCATTATTAATCCGCATAAAACAGAAATCAAAACAATAAGCACATTCCCTAAACCAGCATTAACACATGCGATACCACTCCACCCCAAAATTGTAAAAAATGCTGTCATGTTCTTTAGTGTAAAGAACTGAAAGGGCATACCTTGATCGCTATCAATTGCAGAATCTATATTTCCCGAAGCATCATGATCTGTATCACCAACAATAAGTGAAAATATTAATTGTAAAACAAAAATAAGTGTAAATGGAACAGCAATCATCCAATATACCTTCTGGACAGTTAAAAGAGCGTCCCACCAAGCTGAAAAATCTGTGAACATAAAATTAAAATTATTAATTTACAAACTTAATTGTTTTTTTTAATAATCGAAAGTTATTTATTTAGTATCTTTCCATAATTTCAATATTTTTAATTTATAAGGTATAAAGGTATATGGTATAAGCAATTAGCCGTCATGCCTTATTCCCTTTAGAAACCATGTTTGATGCGATGAAAAATATTATTGATGCGGATAGAACATATATACAAAATGGTGACGCAATAGAAGGATGGATGTTTGTAAATCATATCGCATTGCAATTTTATTACCTTATTTACCAACAGTTAATTGCCCACAAACTCATTAAAAATACTCAGTTACTGATTTTTTAAAGTTTACTCACCGAATTAAGAAAGTTAAAATCAATGGTAATTGGCATCTTGCCGAAATAACAAAACCAGTACAATCTCTGCTTGAAAAATTGAATTTAGATATTACTTAAAAAATTTGCGGAGTTAAGGATTAAAATCGTCCCTATTTTATTTGAAACTCAACCATTAATACTTAACAAAATCGGCTTTTATTTCTTCATCTGAGTTTGTTATACGTAATGTGTATTTTCCTTTAGAATAACTACTTACATCTATTTCGATGTGGTTAAATCCAACAACCATGTTAATGTTATTTGAATAAACTATTCTCCCTGTTTTGTCAATTATTTCGAGTTTGGAATTTTCTGCAGCTTTAATATTTAAGTTAATGTTTAATTTGTTATCAGTTGGGTTTGGAAATAAGCTAAGTAAAGTTTGATTTTGAATTAACACTTTGCACGCTTCGTTATTTGTGTTGTCTATTTCTGTTTTACCATTCGACAACGAACCTTTAACGCAAACATAAGATGGCATATTACTTTCGTTAATTGGTATTTGCGAAACAAAAGTATAATATTTTATTTCCGAAAGTATTGTTCCCTTATAAATTTCTAATATTGGAGTGTTTTTATTTGTATTTAAAACTAATTGTGGATTTAAAATAGGCATTGTTCCTTGATTAGCAATTGTAATTATTGCCGATAAATAGCCATTATTAATTGTTGTCTCTAAATTTAATAATGCTAAATCGTAAATTTCCGGAACTACTTTTATTTCGTTGTTTGTGGAGTCAACACATCCATGCGAATTTCGAACTTTTAACCAAACAGTATAATTGCCAGTATCTGCAAAAATATGCAAAGGACTATATAACTGACTCTGACCACTATCGCCAAAATTCCAGTAATAATATATTGCATCTAACGAATTGTTCGTAAAATTTACCTCCAATGGTGGCGGACCAATGCTTACAGAACTTACAAAATCGGCAGTTGGATTTGAATATACAGGTATAATTTTAGAAGTTGAGTTAATACAATCAACATCAGATGTAACAGTTAGTGAAACGATATAATCGCCTGTACTATTATATGTTGTGTATGATGATGAATCTGCTGATGTTAAGCCATTCCCAAAATCCCAGTTCCATTTATTAATATTTCCAAATAAAATATATGAAGTATCAATAAAATTTATGGGCGTGCCAACACAAGCACTATCACCAATAAAACCAGCCATTGGTGGCGACGAAACTGTAACTATTTTAGTAATAGTGTCGGCACAACCATTTGATGTCCAGATATATAATTTCACATTAAACTGACCTATTGAGTTATAAACGTAGTTTGGGTTTTGAAAAGAAGAAGAGTCTCCACTACCAAAATTCCACTTCCATTCTTGAATTGAGAAAATTGGAATTGCCTCACTTAAATCGAAAAAGTAAGTTGAATTACCCAAACACGCTGGCGAAAAATCGAAGTTTGCAGTTGGTGCTGGTTTTATTTCAATTGTTTTGGTAATAGAATCGGTGCAACTAATATTACTTGTAGATATTAACTTAACATTATAAAAGCCAAGATTTTGAAAAACATGAGTCGGATTTAAAATACTTGAAACGCTATCATCGCCAAAACTCCATAATGAAGTATAACTCCCTGTAACCGTAGTTAAATTTGTAAAACAGCTGTTTTCACCAAGACAATTTCCACCAACACTAAAGTTAACAACTGGCAATGGATTTACAACTAACTGGCTCTGCAATGTATTTGAACAGCCATTTGAAGATAAAACAGTTAATAACACAGGAAAAGTTCCTGCCGAATCAAATGTAACAGAAACCACAGAATCATTTAATGCTGGAGAATTTGCAATATTCCAATTCCACGAAATTAATGAATCGCCAACTATTGTTGTTGATGTATCAGTAAATATTGTAATATTTTTTTCGCAAACATTACTTGTAATAAATCCAACAATAGGTGCAATACCAATCATATTAATAAAAATAGTGTCAGATGATGTGCATCCATTATAACTTATTGAGTGAATAATATAATTGCCTGAATCAGTAATAGTTGTAAACAATGCAGTATCGTTGGTTGGCTCCCACCAGCTTGTATTAATTAAATTATTGCCACTAACTGGCGAAATAATATTCCCATAACATAAATTAGTGTCGTTTCCTAAACTTAATTGTAATTTTAAGCTATCAATATAAACATAAAAAGTATCATTAAAAGTACAACCTGAATTATCTGTCATTTGAACAGTAAATTGCCCGCCAACAGTTGATTGAAAAACATTTCCGGTATCTCCGTTTGACCACACAAAGGAGCTTATACCACTCTGAATAACAACATGTTTAATGGTGTCACCAAAACAAATTGTAGAATCTATAACCGATAAATTCGGAAATATCACATTAATTGAATCGGTAGAAGTAAAACCAAAAATATCGGTAACAGTAACCGAATAATTTCCAGATGAAGAAACGGCTAAAGTAGAATCAACCGAAAGAGTATCATTACTTCCTGCTTTTGTCCATGCGTAATTTGTAAATCTTACTCCTGCATGTATTGTTGTATCGCAAAAATTATTTGCTGAAATATCGGGACCAAGATAAACTGGTGGGGTATATTTGTCATACAGATATTGAATGATTTGATTTTGTTCTGTTGATGATAAAATCCTATTATATAAAATAATCTCAAACATATCACAGTTCATTGGAAGTATTGAAGTTGTATTCCACCTTGAACCGACAATTGCATTGTCAAAGGCAAAAGCGCCTGCGCTACTAATTGAATCAGCAAAAACATTATTCAAGTATGTTTTTAATGTAGTACCATCTGTTGTTATTTGATAAATTGCAGGATTAGTAATAAAGTTGCTTTGATATAAGACAGAATTATTATTTCTATGGGCACTCATTGTGCCATTTATATCCAGAAACGCTATCAGATTATCTGGCGAATTATTATCAACTGAATTAATATTGTTAACGAATACTAAACTTCCTGAATAATTATATGAAGTAATTATTTTTTGTACAAAAAAAAGTGTGATAGAATCATTAAATAATGTACTACTAAAAGATCCTTTTATATAATCATCAACACCATCAAAAAAAACTGATGGTTGATTATTCATCTGAGAATTTATCGAGGAATAAACAGGTTGTTTATTAATATCTGACTGTGTTACTAAAATATTATTTACACTTTTATCATACCAAATATCAACTTTACCATTTATTGTATCAACAGAATCGGCAGATAACCATAATGTAAGACCAGTAATATCAGAAGGCAATGTTTGATTAAATGCAAAGCAAGAAAATAAAAGGAATAATATTAAAAATATAAAATGTTTCATTAAATATTACATTTAAACAAAGATACGAATAATTTTATTTTAGGTTGTTTTTTATTTATTTTTAGTTCTTTTTTATCATTCTGAGTGATTAGCGAAGAATCTATTCCCACCGTTCAACACCTAATACCCACAATAATTATTATGCTGAACGCAGTGAAGCATTTTTTTTAAATAACAATAAAATAATGAGCGATTTGTGTGTTGAGCAGATCTTTCGCATACTCAGGATTACAGCATGAGGCATTAGCATACAATTTTCCTAATTCATACCCTCCACCTTTGTCATTTTGAACGATTAGTGAAGAATCTATTCACTTTACACCTAAACATTCACTTAACACCACTGTCATGCCGAACGCAGTATAGCATCTTTTGTTTTGTTTTAGAGTGCATTGTGCAGATTCCTCGCACACTCGGTATGACAGTGGGGGTAAGAGTCGCGAAACCTACCACCTTTGTCATTCTGCACCACAAATGTCATTCTGAGTGATTAGCGAAGAATCTATTGTATATTACTTTTATTTAGAAAACACACTAATTTTATTAATTTTGTTAAAAAATACGATTTAAAACATGAACAATAAATCAACTTTTTATTTCGACAGCAATAAAAAGAATAAATTATATTTTAAGGAAATTTTAAATTATAAAGACCTGTTTTATTCGCTTGCATGGCGAGAATTTAAAGTACGGTATGCACAAACTTTCTTAGGTTTTGCCTGGGCTTTGTTACAGCCAATAGCTACATTAATTATTTTCTTTTTTGTTTTTGGAAAAGCAATTAAAGTTGACACAGGAAATATTCCTTATCCCGTTTTTGCATTAACAGGGTTAACCGTTTGGTCGTATTTTTCTTTTGTTATAAGTACAGCAGGTCGCTCTATAATTACAGAATCGGCAATGATTAAAAAAATATACTTCCCTCGTTTAGTAATTCCTTTATCTAAAGCATTAGTTGGGCTTATTGATTTTGCAATATCTTTTGTTCTTTTAGTATGCGCAATGTTATACTACCAGATTCCCGTAACATTAAACTTGTTTTGGTCACCAATTTTTTTGATGCTGATTTTAGTCGTTTCGGTAGGCGTTGGAATTTGGATATCGGCTTTGAGCATTCGTTTCCGTGATGTTCAACATATAATCCCTTTTTTTATTCAAATAGGTTTATATGCAACTCCTGTAGCATATTCGTCGGCTGTTATTCCCGAACAATATCAATTATTCTATCATTTGTTAAATCCACTTGCGGGTGTTATTGAAGGATTCCGATGGTGCATGATTGGAGGTGAGATAAATTTTAACTACCTGATTTATTCAATAATAATAATTTTAATTATCTTTATTAGTTCAATTTTTTATTTTAGAAAAGTCGAAAAAGTAATGGCAGATATTATTTGATTTTAATGTTATTCTTAACTCTCTCATTGTCATTCTGAGTGATTAGCGAAGAACTTAGCGAAGCGATCTCACGAACACATTGAAAATAAAATTAAAATGTGAGTAATCTTTTAAATAATTGCAGAGAATTTATTAATAACCAGGTTTTTGTAAAAGAGAACTTGATTTTAAAGTAAAAAAATATTATTTTTGTGCTTATTTATTAATCTATTAATGACTAATACCGCTTTAAAAATAAAAGAGTTAATTAAAAAAGGCGAATCTGAAACCGTTGAATTTAAAAGCAGTTTTAATGTCGAAACCATTGAAACATTGGTTGCTTTTGCAAACTCAAAAGGAGGAATGGTGCTAATTGGTGTTACAGATAAAAATAAAATTAATGGAGTAATAATAAACAACGAATCGCTTCAAAATTGGGTAAATGAAGTAAAAAACAAAACATCACCATCAATAATTCCCGATGCAGAAATAATTGAAATAAACAATAAGCAAATAGTTGTATTAATAATGCCTGAATATCCCATAAAACCAGTTTCAACAAAGGGCAAATATTTAAAACGAATTGCAAATTCTAATCATGTTTTAAGCACGTCGGAGGTAGTAAACATGCATTTAAACACTTTTAACACCAGTTGGGATTACCACACCAACAATCATTTTAAAACAGACGACATTTCATTTGAAAAAGTTCAATTGGCAATTGAAATAATAAATCAAACAGGCAAAAAAATAACAGACGACCCTTTAACTTTTCTGAATAAAAACGATTTAATACGCAAAGAAAAACTAACAAATGCAGGGTATTTGTTGTTTACTAAAAAAGATACCGTAATTACAACAATTGAGTTAGGAAGGTTTCAATCAGAAATAATAATTAAAGATACAGACAGAACAAAAGCAGACATTTTAACACAAATTGAACAAGTACTTGACTTTGTAAAAAAACACATTAATAAAGAAGTTATTATTACTGGTGCCGCTCGCAATATTCAAAAATGGCAATACCCCATTGAAGCAATTCGCGAAATTGTATTAAATATGATAGTGCATCGCGATTATCGTTCATCTTCCGATTCAATTGTAAAAGTGTTTGACAATAAAATCGAATTTTATAACCCAGGTAGATTGCCCGAAAATATTACAGTAGAAGATTTATTGTCAAATAATTATAAGTCAACACCAAGAAATAAACTTATTGCCGATTTTTTTAAATCATTGGGATTAATTGAGAAATATGGTTCCGGTATTAAAAGAATTGTTGATTATTTTATCGCAAATAATTTACCGAGCCCTGAGTTTAAAAATATTTCAGATGGGTTTTTGGTAACTGTTTATTCTGGAAAGTATTTTAGCTCTTCAGAAAATGTTACAGAAAATGTTACAGAAAATGTTACAGAAAATGTTACAGAAAATCGGATTAATATATTAATAAAATTAATAACCGACAATCCAAAAATTACAACAACAGAACTGTCTGAAAAATTAAATGTTACCAGAATGACCATCCATAGGGATTTGGATGATTTGAAAGCAATTAATCGGATTAAGCGTATTGGACCAGATAAAGGCGGGTATTGGGAGGTAAAAAAATGAGTAATTTTGCAGAAAAAAGAATGTAACTATTCATTATCCATAAGAATTATCACGCAAAGGTGTTCACCCCGTTAGATAGATAGCTTAAAAAATAAACGAAAGTGAAATTTTAATTATCTAACGGGGCAGGAAACGCAATGAAAATAGAAAAAGAAATATAGTAACAAAAATATGATTATGAGAAGCTTATTGTTTAACTTATAAACACAACTTAAGCATGCAATAAAAAAATCATAAATGATTTTTTTTAACTCTGAATGCTTGATACTTTGAGAGCATTGCGACTTTGCGAGACAAAAGACAAAATAAGTTTAATAAAAAAACATTAACTTTGATACTGATTAGTTACAAAAGAACTGAACAATAAATGGGAAAAAAATTATCAGAAAACGAAATAAAAGAAATTCTAAAAGCTGCTTTTTGGGATAAGGAGGTAGATATTAATTTATTATATAATTCAATAATTGATAAGAATAATAATTTTTATCCTATTGATTCTACTTTTTTGTTTTCACGTATTTTATTAAGTGTTAAATGGCACTATTTATTAAAAATTGTTCCTAAAGAAAAATGGATTATAATGTTAGATACCACTGTAATTGAAAGACTTTTTCCGAAAAGTTTAAAAAATAAATTTTATTATGCAAGAAAAATTTTATTACAATAAATTATATTCATTTCAGGACGAGGTATTAAAATTGATTGACTTAGCTGAAACAGATTTTTATTTGACTGGAGGTACGGCTTTAAGCAGGGTTTATCTCAAACATAGATATTCTGATGATTTAGATTTTTTTATAAATAATTCTAATAAATTTTCCACTTTTGTAAACAAGATTAATAATATATTAACAAAACAATATAAAGAAAAAATTGAAATAATTACCACTGCTGATTCTTTTGTGAGACTTCATTTAAAAAAGGATGATATAATATTAAAAATTGACTTTGTTAATGATATAGAATACAGATTTGGACAATTGATAAAATGGGAAAAATTTTCAAAAATTGATAATCAATTTAATATACTTAGCAATAAAATATCAGCTTTGCCACGTTACGCCGAAAAAGATGTAGCCGATATTTTATTTTTAGCGTATCATTTTAATTTCAACTGGGAAGATATTATTAATGATGCACAAAAAAAGGATATTTGGGTAAATGCTATTGATGTTTCAAAAATAATTGACAGTTTCCCAATAGAAAAATTCAGCGAAATTAAATGGATTTCTAAAGTTAAAGAAGAAATGTTATTTAATGATTTAAAAATAGTTGCTAAAGAAATATTAATTGGTTCAGATAATTCTTTAAAAAAGTAAAATGAGCGATACTGCAATAAAAGTCGAAAACCTTTCTAAAAAGTACACCATAGGAGCCAAAGCCAGCGGTTCTTTACGCGAAACTATTGTACACAAATGGAATTCTTTATCTAATAAAACAAATTGCAATAATGAAGAATTTTGGGCATTAAAAGATATTTCGTTTGAGGTTAAACAAGGCGAGATTCTTGGAATTATTGGAAAAAATGGTGCCGGTAAAAGCACGTTGTTAAAAGTTTTGTCGCGGATAACTGAACCAACATCGGGGCGTTTTGTTATAAATGGCAGAGTTTCTTCGCTATTAGAAGTTGGCACCGGGTTCCATCCAGAACTTACAGGGCGTGAAAATATTTATCTAAATGGAACTATTCTCGGCATGACCCGCAAAGAAGTAAAGCAAAAATTTGATGAAATTGTTGATTTTTCCGGTGTCGAAAAATTTATTGATACCCCAGTAAAACATTACAGTTCCGGTATGTATGTTCGATTGGCTTTTGCTGTTGCTGCCCATTTAGAGCCAGAAATATTAATTATTGACGAAGTGCTTGCTGTAGGCGATGCTGAGTTTCAAAAGAAATGTTTAGGGAAAATGGGGGATGTAAGTAAAAAAGATGGGAGAACTGTTTTATTTGTAAGTCATAATTTGAGTTCTGTAAAACAATTATGTAATCATGGACTTCTATTGTTTAACGGATTACTTAAATGTAATGATTTAATTCATAATGTAATAAAGACATACCAAAATATTTCAATTAAACAGGATTATATTGCACTTAATAAAAAGAAAGAAATATACATTAGTGAAGCAAAATTATTAGAGAACATTGAAAATAACTCTAATGAGTTTTATTTTGATCAAAGCATTTATTTATCTTTTGTTGTAATATCAAATATAATAATTGACTATACATTCTTGCTTCTTATTAGAATTATGGATAGCAATAATAATGTGTTATTTAGTTGTGAAACATCGTTAATTAAAGATAAAAAGGAATATGTTTTAAAGTTACCATCTGAATCACTTGTTAAGGGCGAATATAAAGTTAATGGTCTGATTTACAAACCTGCAGTTGCGATATATGATAATGTTGAAGAATGTTGTAATTTTATAATACTAAATAACAACAAACAGTTTTCACATTTAGAAACATTTGATATAGGTAAAGTTTATTTTAAACAGTGTTGGTTATAAATAAAAAAAAATGAAGAGTTTTTTTTGCTGTTTTCAATTATAATTTAAATAACGATTAATTTTTAAAATTATGTTTAAAGAAAAACTAATAAAATATAAAGAAGAAAAAACAGTTAATAATTTTCATAAACTCTATTATAATTCATCAAAACAAACTTGGCAAAACACTTTTTGGATGGGTATTCCCATATGGAAATGCCCACTTGACTTATGGATTTATCAAGAAATGATTTATGAAATGAAACCTGACATTATTATCGAAAGCGGAACAGCATATGGTGGAAGTGCAATGTACTTATCTTCAATATGTGACATAATAAATTCAGGAAAAATTATCACGATTGACATTGCTGAAACTCCTTATGGAATTGAGAAAGATAAAACAACTATTCATCGTCCTGTTCATAAAAGAATTCAGTATCTTAAAGGATCGTCTGTTGATAATAAAATAATCCAGCAAGTTATTAAAGATATTTCCTCAACTGACAAAGTAATGATTATATTAGATTCTGATCATACAAAAGAACACGTTTTAAATGAGTTAAATAGTTATAAAAATATTGTCACTAAAGGTAGTTATATTATTGTAGAAGATACCAACATTAATGGTCACCCTATAAAAAAATCATTTGGGCTTGGTCCAATGGAAGCTATTGAGGAATTTCTGAAGCATAATTATAATTTTATTATAGATAAAACAAAAGAAAAATTTTTCATGTCATTCAATCCGAAAGGATATTTAAAAAGAATACTATAGATTTTTGTTTTATAACCGAAACAGATTTTTACCTTTATAATAAAAGGATTGAAATAAAAAAAATAAATGAAAAATTGGTTTACAAAAATAAAAACATATTATAATTGGGGTAGTCGATTTTTAAATAACTCATATCATTCATCAACTAAAGCAAGAATAGAAGAAGAAATTAATAAAAAACCTTTCCGTACTGAGTTGATTAATTATCTATTGAATAGTTTTGGAGAGAAACAAACCGTTTATTTAGAAATAGGTGTTCGAAATCCAGAAGACAATTTCAATCACATTAATGCAAATGAAAAATATAGTGTTGATCCTGGAATAGAGTTTAAGGAAAATCCTGTTGATTTTAAAATCACTAGCGATGATTTCTTTAATCAACTAAAATTAGGTAAAATACTAAATCCAGCAATCCGATTTGATGTAATTTTTATTGACGGGTTACATATAGCAGAACAAGCTGAACGAGATATTAACAACTCTTTGCAATTTATTAATGAAGATGGATTTATTATTTTACATGATTGTAATCCGCCAACAGAATATCATGCTAGGGAAGAGTATTGTTATGATTTATCACCTGCCCAAAAATATTGGAATGGAACAACTTGGAAAGCGTTTGTTAATTTCAGAAAGAGAAAGGATTATTTTTCTTGCTGTGTAGATTCTGATTGGGGATTAGGAATAATAAGTAAAAAAATCAAATTCGGCATTTCTAATAAAATTGAAAATAATTTTTACGAATATAGTATTTTTAATTTAAATCGAAAAGAGTGTTTAAATTTAATTTCATTCGAAGAATTTAATAATTTAATTATAAATAAATTAATGTAGAGTGAAAATAAAATTATCAATAATAATAGTTAATTACAAAACACATCAACTTACGATTCTGTGTATTCAAAGCATTTTTAATACAGTAAAGGAAATTAATTATGAAGTTATTGTTGTAGATAATAATTCTGATGATGATTCTGAAAAACAAATTAAAAAGAATTTTCCACAAGTTATTTGGATTCAAAAAAAAGAAAATGATGGGTTTGGACGAGCAAATAATGTTGGAATAAAACACTCTAAAGGCAAATACATTCTGCTTTTAAATTCGGATATAATATTATTAACTAATACTGTTGAAAAATGTTTAAATGTAATTCGAAATGATAAAAGTATTGGAATTTTAGGATGTAAACTGCTGAATGAGGATGGTACAATACAAAAATCAACTTATACCGGTAATGGAAATGCAACCGACATTTTAAAAGATAATTTATTGCTTGATTATATTTTCAAACTACATAAAAAGAAAAAGAAAATAAAAGCATTAATGGGTTCATTTATACTTATTCCTAAAGTTGTACTTGATAAAGTTGGTTGGTTTGACTCTGACTTTTTTATGTATTCGGAAGATATTGACTTATGCAGAAGAATTGGGAAACAAGGATATAAAATATTCTATTATAACGAAGTTCAAGCAATTCACAAACACGGTGCCAGCTCATTGAATAAAGATTGGGCAATCAAACAAAACTATTTATCAAATGCACTTTTACAATATAAATCGTATGGAATATTTAACTATCTTTTATATCATGTAATATTTTTTGTAAATACTTTAACTAATCTTTTTGCAATGTGGTTTTTGGATGAAACTTACAGAAAAGGGTTTTGGCTTGAACAAAATTATTATTTTAGTAATATTTTGTGTTATTTTGCAATTCCATTTCTTTTTAAAAGAAAAATTGGTATCGGAAAACGATTATTTCGCAGAAATTAGAAAATTATGAAAAGTATATTAATAACCGGCGGTTGTGGCTTTATAGGAAGTAACTTGGCAATTGCCTTAAAAAAGGAGGGCTATTCTGTTGCTTGTTTTGATAATCTTTCCAGAAGAGGTTCTGAAATTCTCATGGATCGGATTAAAGAACATGGTTGTGATTTTATTTATGGTGATATACGCAACTATGAAGATTTTAGTAAACTAAAAGGCCAATATAATTTAATGTTGGAATGTAGTGCAGAGCCATCTGTATTGGTGGGAAGCTCTGGAGAAGATGCAAAATATATGATTAACAATAATTTGGTAGGATCTTTAAATTGTTTTGAGTTTTGTAGGAAAAGGAAAATAGCAATTATATTTATGTCAACATCTCGTGTTTATCCATATAATATAATTAATAACCGGAAGTTTGAAGAATCTTTATCCCGCTATGAATATGCTGATACATTTCCATGTATTAGTAAAAAAGGTATTTCCACTGAATTTCAATTAAATGGTTATCGGTCTTTATATGGAGCAACCAAGCTTGCCTCTGAATTTATATTAAAAGAGTACAGTATAAATTATTCGTTACCGGCTATTATCAATCGCTGTGGGATTATTGCAGGCCCATGGCAACTCGGGAAAGTGGATCAGGGTGTGTTTACTCATTGGCTCTCCAGTCATTTTTATAAAAAAAATCTGCAATATATTGGTTTTGGAGGTAAAGGCAAACAGGTTAGAGACCTTTTGCATATTAATGATATTATCGAATTAATTAAGCTACAAATAAAAAATATTAATAAATTTAAAGGGGATGTATTTAATGCAGGTGGTGCTTCTTTCTCAAATCTATCTTTAATTGAAACCACAAAAATATGTGAAGACATATCTTCTAATAAAGTCAAAATTATACAGGATATTAATAACAGGCCGGCAGATATAATTTGGTATATAACTAATAATGGTAATACTGAAAAGGTATTTTCATGGAAACCAACACTTCCCCCTAAAACTATTTTAACCGATATATTTAATTGGTTAAAAGAAAATGAAATTTTATTAAAAAAAATTTTAAACTAAAAAAATGAAAACAATAATTGTAACCGGAGCAGCAGGTTTAATTGGTTCAGAATCTGTGCGTTTTTTTTGTGAGAAAGGATTTAATGTTTTGGGAATTGATAATGATATGCGAAAATATTTTTTTGGAGAAGAAGCATCCACAAAATGGACACTTAACGACCTATCAAAGTATGAAAATTTTAAAAATCACACAATTGACATAAGAGATTTTAAAAGTATTAGTGAACTATTTAATGAATATGGTAAAGATATTGCACTTGTTATACATACAGCAGCACAACCATCCCATGATTGGGCCGCAAAAGAACCTTTTACCGATTTTGGAATAAATGCCAATGGCACTTTAAATTTATTAGAGGCAACCCGACAATACTGCCAGGATGCTGTATTTATATTTACTTCAACAAACAAGGTCTATGGCGATACTCCCAATTTTTTACCGCTTGAAGAGCTTGAATCCCGGTGGGAAATTAGTAAAACGCATAAATATTATGCGAATGGTATTAATGAGGAAATGTCTATTGACAATAGCAAACATTCTATTTTTGGCGCTTCAAAAGTTGCAGCAGATATAATGGTACAAGAATATGGAAAGTACTTTGGAATGAAAACAGGGGTATTTCGTGGAAGTTGTCTTACAGGACCAAACCACTCCGGAACTCAATTACATGGATTTCTTTCCTACCTTGTAAAATGCGATATTACTAGTAATCAATATACTATTTTTGGATATAAAGGTAAACAGGTTCGGGACAACATTCACAGTTATGATTTAGTAAATATGATATGGCATTATTACCAAAATCCAAAAGCGGGTGAAGTGTATAACGCTGGAGGTGGTCGTTTTTCAAATTGTTCAATACTTGAAGCAATAAAAATGTGTGAAGAAATCACAGATAAAAAAATGAACTACGTTTATTCAGCTCAGAATAGGATAGGAGATCATATTTGGTATATAAGCGATTTGACTAAATTTAAAATGCATTATCCTCAATGGCAACCCAAGTATAATATAAAAAATATTATGTCTGAGATTTATTATAGTATGTTAGAACGTAAAAAAATAAAAAATGAATTACGACAGAATTTATGAATATAGGTTTGCTGGAATTGGCAATGAAAAAAAAAATCAAGCATGGTTTGAAATTGCTGAATTTATTTATAAAAAATTAGATTCACCAAATAAAATATTAGATCCTGCTGCCGGATTTTGTGAATTTATCAATAATGTACCTTCTGAAGAAAAATGGGTTATTGATTTAAATGAACCTTTCATAAATAAATATTGTAAGCAAAATATTAATAAATTAATTGGAAATAATTTAGAAGTAGAAATACCCGAAAATTACTTTGATGGTATCTTTGTTTCTAATTTCCTTGAACATTTATATACCCAGGAACAAATAACTTTATTTTTAGGTAGAATGTACAAAACTTTGAAACCAGGAGGCAAAATAGCTATAATGGGGCCAAATTTTAAATATTCTTATAAAAATTATTTTGATTTTGCAGATCATACGATGATTTTAACCGAACTAAGTCTTGCAGAGCATCTCTATGGTGCCAATTTTTTTATTGATAAAATTTATTCTCAATTTTTGCCCATTTCTTTTCGGGGCAAATTACCACTTATTCCATTTTTAGTAAAATTATATTTGAGATTGCCTTTTTTTTGGAAAATATTCGGGAAACAGTTTTTATTAATCGGAAAAAAGTAAATAAATGATTCCGCATATTATTGAAAATATCTTTTCTTATGTATTTAATTTTGCAAATAGATTTGCATCTGGTAAATATTGGTATTTAAAAATGGCGGTTCTGTGCTATATCTTAACGCTGCTATTTTCTTTTCCAAACTATAATCAGGGAGAAAAATGGATGCGTGAAGGGATAAATAAACAAATTGAACAACCATTTACTTATCATGATTACCCACCTGAAAGTCATCTTGCAAAAAGAACATTTAGGATAACAATGCCGCTAATTGGGAAACTTTTAAACTTGAATATAACAGGACTGCTAATTTTGCAAAGTTTTTTTGGGTTTTTATTTTTTATTCTTATTTCCAAATTGGTCTTTGCAATAACTTCAGATAAGGTCTTATCTTTTATTATTTGTTTGGGCTTTACTGTAGTATATGTGGGGAAAGCATGTTTTATTGATGGTGGCTTATTTGATGGAACAGCATTTTTCCTTCTTATAATAGCAATGTGTTTTAGAAATTCGTTGCTGATATTTTTTTGTGTTTTCCTTGCTTGTTACACTGACGAAAGAGCGTTTATCTCTTCATTCATGTTGATTTTATGGTGGATTCTAAATGAAAATAATTATAAGAACATAAAAATACGAGACATAATAATTCCTAATAGATTTGTTCGCGTTGTTTTATTAAGCATTTTTGCTGTATTTGTTACTAGACTTTATTTACAATATTTATTTTATGCTTCTGCCCATATAGTAGAATTGTCAGATGTAGGGTTCGCAACTTTAAAATCACAGTTAAACATTGTATTATTTGGATTATTTAGCGGAATTGAATTTTTTTGGATATTAATATTTGTTGGGGCTTTAGTATTATTTCAATATAAGAAATTTATGTTATTATTTGGATATATGGCTCTAATAACTTCAATAATAATTACTGCAAGTATAGTTGCTGATCAAACAAGAAGTATTGCATATATTTTCCCTATGGTTTTTATTGCTTTAAAAATAGTTTATCAGGATTTTTCACAATCAGCATTAAGAAAATTACTATTAACGATTGTTTTTATTTCATTTTTATTTGGAACTTATGATGTAGTGGGTCCAAAAGTATGGTGGATTTTTCCACTACCAGTCCAATTGCTAACAGCCGGTCAATGAATCTATCAGTTATTATACCCGCCTATAATGAAGAAGAAGTTATAAAAAAAACTATAATCTCTTTATTTGAAATACTGACTCAAAACAATATCCCCCATGAAATTTTTGTAATAAATGATAATTCTACGGATTCAACGGAAGATATATTAATAAATTTATTAAATTCCATACCCACTTTGAGATATGAAACCAATAAAGGGCATAACGGTTTTGGATATGCAGTTCGTTATGGCATAGAGAGGGTTTCAGGAGATTGTGTCGCTATATTTATGGCTGATTTATCAGATTCCCCGGCGGATTTGGTTTTATTTTATCAAAAGATGAAAGAGGGTGATTTTGATTGCGTTTTTGGAACAAGATGGAGCAAAGGAGGAAAGGTAATTGATTACCCACTTTTAAAAAAAGTAATTAATCGGATTGCAAATTTTATTATTAGAATATGTTTCAAAATTAAATATGATGACACAACAAATGCATTTAAGTTATATAAACGTAAAACTCTTGACGGACTTAAGCCATTTATAGCTCCGCACTATAATTTGACTATTGAACTCTCATTAAAGGCAATTATTCGCGGTTATTCGTATGCTGTTTTACCAAATTTATGGACAAATAGAAAATGGGGTGAATCGAAATTTAAAATTAAGGAAATGGGATCCAGATATCTTTTTATTATGTTATATTGTTTAATTGAAAAATATTTCTCTAAAAATGATTTTAAAAAAAGAACCTGAACAACTTTTAAATGAGATCAGACAAGGCGGATACAGTAAAAGTATGCAGCCACTAGTAAGCGTTGTTACAACAGCATATAATATTGAGAAATATCTGCCTACTGCTATCGAAAGTGTTTTATCTCAAAAAACAAATTTTAAAGTTGAAATGATAATTGGAGAAGATTGCAGTACTGATAAAACATTGGAAATAGCGTTAAATTACCAAAAAAAATATCCCCAAATTATTAAGGTTTTAATTCCCGAAAAAAATCAAGGAATTACACCAAATTGCATTAATACACACAATGCATGTAAAGGAAAATATATCGCTTTATTAGATGGTGATGATTATTGGACTACCAATAGCAAATTGCAATTGCAAATAGATTTCTTAGATAAAAATCCAGACTATGCGGGATCTGCTCACCAAGCTAAAATTATTTACAATAATTCTAACAAGGAAGATTTCTTTGGGCAAAATACAGATGCTGAATTTGGGGTAATGGATACTATATCAAACAGAAAATTTCATACTTCTTCACTTGTTTATCGTAAAGAAGTTTGGGATAAAGTGGGAGGCATCCCTTCGGGTGTCGCAGTTTCCAATGATAGAGCAATTTACCCTATGGTGGCAATTTTTGGAAAAATTAAATATTTTAAAGAGGTTATGTGTATATACCGTCAAACCGGATTTGGTATTTCTTCACGCGCAACCTATGAGCAAATAAAAACAGAATTATTGATGATACCATGGCTAAGGAATATAGATAAAAAGTTCCCACTTATTAGGTTTAAATCTTTTTTACACTACTCTATTTATACAAATCCAATTAAAATTAGTTTTTTACCTTTAGTACAACATTATTTTCTTTTTGTAATTTGTTCTTTTTCATATTTTCCAGGTAATTTAGGAGATTTAAAGCATGGAACATTTGAATTTTTTAAAAAACTTAATTTCTAATATGTTCAAAATAAAGTCAATATATCAAAATACCGTTTTATATAGGTCTTATATTAAGTGGCTTATTTACATAGATAACAAAAATATTCTCAATGAAAACAATAAGGTAAGAGGCCCATTAATTGATAAATATTTACCAAAAAATAAAACAGGTGCAGAATTAGGAGTCTTGTTGGGAAATTTTTCAAAAATTTTGTTAAAATATTCTAATGCAAAGGAATTGCATTTGGTTGATCTGTGGTACTTCTTTGGTTCGGAATGGAATTGGGCAGGTGGAAATGCCAGTACTGTTGATGCACTAATAAAAGTATTAAAAGAAAATAAAAAAGAAATAAACGAAAGTAAAATAATCGTTCACGTTCAAGATGATTTGATTTTTTTAAAAGAAAAACCAGATAACTACTTTGATTGGGTGTACATTGATTCTGCACACGAATATGAACACACTATTAAAGAACTGGAATTATTAATTAAGAAGGTGAAACTTAATGGAATTGTATGTGGAGATGATTGGAGGCCAAATCCTATTCACAGACATCATGGAGTTTATAAAGCTGTAATGGAATTTGTAGAAAAAGGATATTTTGAGATTTTGTATTCTAACGATCAAGATTTACAGTGGTTTTTAAAACTGGTATTAAAATAAATCTTTTTATTTATGTTAAATACATTAATTATTGAAATTCCTTATGGAGGGCTTGGCGACCACTTATTTCATAGCCATTTGCCTAGAATTGCAAAAATTACTGGAAAATATGACAAAGTTTACATCTCTAACAAATCACTATATAGACATTTAGATAATAAATTAATAATCTGGGAATTGAATCCTTATGTAGATGGATTTATTGATAAACCTGGAAAAACATGTGATTTAAAAAACATTTTATCAAACATTAAAACTGTAAGTAATTTGCTGGATGAAATCATGTGTTTTTATGATTTAGACGATGGCACTCGAATGCACGAACCGGAAATTTATTATAATCCTATTTTTATTAAAGAATATAATAAAATAATCTTTGATCCAAACTATCTTTCGTGGGTGGGTAAAATTGATAAAGAAGACATGATGTGGTTTTTAAAGAAAAGGAATTATTCTTTTGAGGCAATTATGAAAATAAGAACAGAAAAAGTACTTTATATACCAAAACCTAATGATTTGTTCATAGAAACACCCACTTTACAAGATTTTTGTGATTTAATTTATTCATCTAAAGAACTTTTTTGCTTAACTTCAGGAACAGCAACATTAGCTGCTGCAATTGGAAAACCTGCTATTGTGTTTTATGGTGCTAATCAAGGAAAGGGTTTTCGACATTCAAAAATGCATCAATATATTTTAATACCAAAAAATCCTTTTAACAGAATATTACGTAAATTTAAAAAAAATATTGCAAGATAAAAAATGAGCAGAATTACCATAGGCATGCCCGTATACAACGATGTTAATTTCATCGAAGAATCTATTAAAAGTATTTTAACTCAAACATACAAAAATTTTGAATTTATAATTTCTGACGATTGTTCAACAGATGGAAGTGATTTAATTTGCAAAAAATACTTAATAAAGGATTCTCGAATTAGATACATTAGACAACCTAAAAATTTAGGAATTTCAAAAAATATGGAATTTCTATTAAAGCGAGCAAATACTAAATATTTTATGTGGGCAGGCGATGACGATATTTTAGCACCAACTTTTATAGAAACTCTAATAAAATCAATAGAAAACAATATAGATTCAATCTCTGCTTTCTGTACTTTTTCGTCTATTAATGAAAAAGGAAATATTACTACAGGAAAGCAAAACTTTGACTATTCTAACTCAAATAAATTAAAGAGGTTAAGTAATTTTATTAGAAATTCGAACGATACTTTTGGCTATGGCATTTTTATAACCAACGAAATAAAAAAAGTAAAATTTCCTGTTTGGTGGTGGCCAAATAAAAAATGCCCTTACAACAATATCTTTCCAAGTTTATGTTTTTACCTTGCAAAAGGCAATTATATACACAATTATGGAGAACCTTTATTTTTTAAAAGAGAAAAATCAAAAGAATCTTCTAACTATAGAACGCCTTTTTCATCAAATGGACTCAAAGACTCTTTTGCTTTTTTTTTAAGACGATTTTATTTAGTGTGTTTTTCAACTAAAATGATAATAAAAGGTGGTGGAATAATTTTAGCTTCACTTTTCTTTCCAAAACTTATAATTTATTGGTTTTTTATTCCATCTTGGAAACAAATTAAAATGGCTTTTAATTCTTTTTTTCATTCCGATAATTTATTATAATATTGCAACTGCATAATTCCTAAATATAAATTTATTAACACATGGTAATTGTAAATTACAATATTGGCAATATAAGTTCTATAGCTAACATGTTGCAAAAAATTGGACATAAAGCAACTGTAACAAATAACCCAGATACTATTGCGAATGCAAATAAAATAATATTATCCGGTGTTGGGGCTTTTAATAATGGCATGTTACAATTATCAAACCTTAATTTATTGGAAGTTTTAAATGAAAAAGTATTACACGACAAAGTTCCTGTTTTGGGAATTTGCCTTGGAATGCAATTGATGTGTAAAAAAAGTGAAGAAGGAACTGTGCCAGGACTTTCGTGGATTGATGCAGAAGTTATTAGATTTCGGAATTCTGATTTGTTTCAGGATATGAGAATACCGAATATTGGATGGAATGATTTAAAATTTGAAAAAAAAAGTAAACTATTTACCGATATTGACGACCCAAAATTTTACTTTTTACACTCGTATCACTTAAATATCAATAAATCAGACTCAACCTCAACGACTATTTTATCTACTTCACATTACCATTACGATTTTATTTCAGCTATTGAGCAAGATAATATTCTTGGAGTTCAGTTTCATCCCGAGAAGAGCCGTAAATATGGTATGAAATTATTGAAAAATTTTGTTGAATTGTATTAAAATGCCTATAAAAAGAATTATACCATTATTATTGTTAGATAACGAGGATCTTATTAAAACTATTAAGTTTGCTCAGAAAACTTATGTTGGAGACCCCGTAAATACTATTAAAATTTTTAACGATAAAGAAGTTGACGAAATAATATTGTTTGATATAAATGCAAGCAGGCAAAAATTAAAAATTAATTTTAATTTACTTAATGAAATTGCAGGCGAATGCTTTGTCCCTCTATGCTATGGTGGCGGAATTAAAGATATTGATACGATTGCTGAAGTTTTAAATGCTGGCATTGAGCGAGTATCATTGAATAGTTTTGCCATTCAAAATCCCACTTTTGTGGAACATGCTGCAAATAAATTTGGAAGTTCTACAATTCTGGTTTCAATTGATTATAAAAAAGATGTGAGTGGGCATTATGCTGTTTTTACTCATGGCGGAACAAAAAAAATAAAATCCCATCCTGTTGAAATTGCAAAAATAATGGAAGATGCCGGTGCAGGAGAATTGTTAATTCAATCAATTGACAGGGATGGCACATTTACAGGTTACGATTTGGAACTTCTTTGCCAAGTTGTTTCTAGTGTAAAAATCCCTGTTATTGCATGCGGTGGAGCTAAAGATGTTAATTCTTTAAGGGAAGTTTTAACTATGGGGGTATCTGCTGCTGCTGCCGGTGGTCTTTTTTTATTTAAAGGAAAACATAGGGCTAAACTTATTAATTATCCATTATCAGGATTTAATTACAATGCATAAACAAACAATTTGTAAGAGATGTATAATTGACAACATTGTCTATCCAGACATTACTTTTGATAAAAATGGAATTTGTGATATTTGCAATATTTTTGATAATTGGAATAAAACAAATCAAAAACTATCTGACACTCAAAAACATAATGCTCTTCAAAATCAAATAAATGAAATAAAAAAGGTATCAAAAAAAAATGAATACGATTGCATTTTAGGACTGAGTGGTGGTGTTGATAGTAGTTATCTTGCCTTACTCGCAAAAGACTGGGGGTTGAATCCATTATTAGTGCATATTGACAATTGCTGGAATTCTGAATTTGCAGTAAGCAATATTGAAAAAGTAATAGATTATACCGGTTTTGATTTATATACTTATGTTGTTCATTGGAAAGAAATAAGAGACCTCGATTTAGCTTTTCTCTATGCTTCGGTTGTTGATACTGACTTGCCTAACGAAATGCCATTTGTGGCGATGCTTTATAAATTGGCTAAAAAATTTAAAGTTAAACATATTCTTACCGGATATAATAACAATTCAGAGGGATGGATGCCTCCAAATGTTACTCATTATAAACTCGACACGCTAAATATCAGGGCAATTCATAAAAAATTCGGAAAGGTGAAATTAAAAACTTATCCAACTATTGGTCCTTTTATGGTTTTTTATTTTGAACAAATTCTTGGAATACATTATATTAACCCCCTCGACTTAATTAATTTTAATAAAAATACAGCGAAACTTATTTTACAGGAAAAAATCAAGTGGAATGATTATGGAGATAAGCATTGTGAAAATATTTTCACAAGATTCTATCAGTCGTATATACTTCCCACAAAATTTAATATTGACAAAAGAAAATTTCATCTTTCCAGTTTAATTTGTTCCGGGCAAATATCTCGCGATAAAGCTTTAAGTATTATTAAAAATCCCGTTTATAGTAATTCGTTTCTTTTTAATGAGGATTTCGAGTTTTTTTTAAAAAAATTAAAATTGTCTGAAAAAGATTTCATGCATATTATGAACACTCCTATTAAAAAACATACCGATTATCCTTCATATATAAATTATTATAATTTTTTCAAACCAATTTATAAACCAATAAAAAATATGTTTAGGAAGATACGGATAATTTGATAAAAAAATTAAACTTACTAACTGATGTTACGCATGAAATTTCAAAAAATTTTATTTTAGCATCCAATCCCTATGTTCCATCCCGAAACTTCGGTATGGAACAATCAGATTTTAAACATCTAAACAATATTAATATTATCCCGAAGGGATAAAACGTTTATAGAAAATTAAATGAAACGTGATGTACGACTCCTTCGGAGTCGAAGAAATATAAATCATTCTACAAGCTATAAATGTATGATGCCTTCGTCATCAAATTGCTTCGATATTAAACATCTGTAAAACATTAATAATATTCTGAACTTCAATTACTTGCAAAGTTTTAAACACATCATTTTTATTTTAACTATTCGTCCCTTAAAAAGTATTAAACGCATTAATTATCAAGTATTTAAGTTAATGATAATCCATTTTTATTTGCAAGAAATATTAGTAAACTTGTTAAAACCTTGTATATTTTAATAGTTTCTTAAATGTAAAAAGGTTAATTATTTTCTATACTTTTTAATCGAAGCAAGTGCGGTGGGTTGTCCACGAACGGCTTTAGCCCTCACGAACACCATAAAAAAATAAAAAAAAGATGTGAGTAACTGTGCGAACTACAATTTTTGTGCAAATTATGCACGGTGTTACAACAAAGCTATTTCGTCTATCAAACTCCTAAATTTGAATTAGTTAAAAAATTGGAGTTGGATGGAGTTTATCCTGAACGAAGTTGAAGGATGGAGAGTTTTTTGTTTCTTTTTTAGTGGTGAAAAAAGAAAAATAAAAAAAATCTAAATTAAAATTACCAATGACTTTAATTTTTAAAAAGGGTTTTTAAGGTTCGACTATTTAACCGGAGATATTGAAAAATATGGGACAGGGTATCGTAGAATTCGTGAAGCTTTAAAAAACTATCCAACTATGAAATTTGACTTTAAAGAAATTCAAGGTGGATTTTTAGCTGAACTTAGTTATCAAAAACAAAGATTAACAGAAAATGCCGTAGATAATGTCGTAGATAATGTCGTAGATAATGTCGTAGATAATGTCGTAGAAAATGAACAAAAAACATTAGCTTTACTTAAAGAAAACAACACGCTATCGGCTAAAGAAATTGCTAACAAGCTAAAAATAACAGAACGAACAATTCAAAGGTATATTAAAAAATTACAAGAAAAAAAATTAATTAAAAGAATTGGCCCCGCTAAAGGCGGATATTGGGAAATAATAAAATGAAAAACCCCTAATCCTTGCATACGATTTCCCCCCTTATGTTTCTTAGGCGGATTACGACCTTATGCTTGGTATAAATATTTGCACGAATCTTTTGTTTTAAGAATTTTAAAAAATTCACTGCAAGAAAGAATAAAATCAATTCCCACAAAATATAACCCATAATAATTGTATAAATCGTTTTACAAATATTTTTTTATCTTTGTAAAAAATACTTAACTGCAAAATAGTCATATCACAACGTATTTATTCACAGTTAAAAATCAAATATGTATATGAAACGATTCATTATTGATAAACTTTTAAGATGGAAAAATACCGATAAAAACAGACAGCCACTAATGCTACTTGGAGCAAGACAGGTTGGAAAGACCTATATTCTAAAACACTTTGCAAAAGAACATTACAAACAATTTATATACATTAATTTTGAGGCAAATTTAGCCATTGCTAAGGAATTTGATGCAGATATTTCTCCTAAAAAAATAATAGAATTTTTAGAAATAGTATTTGAACAAAAGATTATTCCAGAAAAAACATTAATTATTTTTGATGAAATACAATCGTGCGAGCGAGCCATTACATCATTAAAATATTTTGCCGAAGATGCTCCGCAGTATCATATTATTGCTGCAGGCAGTTTACTAGGTGTGGCAATAAACAGAGAAAAGTATTCATTTCCAGTTGGAAAAGTGTTGATGTTGCAAATGTATCCAATGGATTTTGAAGAATTTTTAATTGCAATGGGCAAAAATTCACTCATAAAAAGTATAAAAGAAGCTTATTGTAATTTAACTCCATTACCGAACGCATTGCATATAGATACACTAAATTTATATCGTAAATATTTGATTATAGGTGGAATGCCAGAAGTTGTAGCCGAATATATTGAGAACAATAACATGCTAACTATAACAGATGTTCAACAAAAAATACTTGACTCGTATAATGCAGATATGTCGAAATATGCAAAAAACGACGAATCTATTAAAATAAAAGCGTGTTACGATTCACTAGTAACTCAACTTGCCAAAGAAAACAAAAAATTTCAATATAAAATTGTTCAGCGAGGCGGAACCGCGTCTGCTTTTGGTGTTGCACTTGACTGGCTTACTTTAGCCGGTATCACCTTAAAATGTTCTCATATAACACAAGGAGTAATTCCACCAACAGCTTATTTAGACCTGCCTAATTTTAAAATTTACATGAGCGATACAGGGTTATTAACCTTAAAATCTCAAGTGCCACAACAACTTCTTTTATTGAATGACCAGAAGTCAATTGGTTTTAAAGGAGCCATTGTTGAAAATTATATTGCTACAGTTTTAGTCAATAAAGGGTTATCTTTATGGTATTGGACCTCGGGTAATAGAGCAGAAATAGATTTTGTGGCAATGATTCACGACGATTTAATTCCAATAGAAGTAAAATCAGGTATAAATGTAAAATCCCGCAGTCTTTCTGTATATCGCGAAAAATATAACCCGCCATATTCTATTCGATTTTCAGAAAAAAACTTCGGCTTTGAAAATAACATTAAGTCCATACCATTGTACGCTGCATTTTGTTTAATTAGTTGAAATATTATGTTTTTGTAAATTCATTAACCTTACATGAAAAAACTCCTAATTCTTGCTTATGATTTTCCCCCCTACGTTTCAGTAGGTGGATTACGCCCCTATGCGTGGTATAAATATTTGCACGAATTTGATGTTTTTCCTGTTGTTGTAACACGACAATGGGACAATAAATATGGAAATAAATTAGATTATATAGCTCCAGGTGAAACAAAGAACACAATAATTGAAAATTCAGAAAATGGAATTATAATTCGCACACCATACAAACCAAATTTGGCAAATCGTTTAATGTTAAAGTATGGTGAAAATAAATTCAAATTTGTAAGAAAAATAATTTCGGCTTATTACGAGTTTTTTCAATGGTTTTTTTTAATTGGTCCAAAGTCGGAATTATATTTTGCAGCAAACGAATATTTAAAAACAAATAAAGTAGATGTAATAATTGCAACAGGCGACCCTTTTATTTTATTTAAATATGCCTCTAAATTAAGTAATATATATAATATTCCATGGATTGCTGATTATAGAGACCCTTGGACTCAAAATAAAAATAATAGTAGAAATGTGTTTATTGAATTGTGGAATATGTTTTTTGAAAAGAGAACATTGTTTAATGTAAATTCAACATTAACAGTATCAGATTTTTTTAAATTAAAAATTTCAGAAATAATAAAAAACAAACCATTTTACATTATACCAAATGGCTACAATCCTGAAGCACTGATTAATTCTCAAAACATTTTACAAAACAATAAAGTTTTATCAATAGCTTTTGTTGGAACAATATACAATTGGCATCCGATAAGAAGTTTTATTTCAGTAATTTCAAATTTTCTTAATAAAAATCCTTCTGCCAAACTTCAATTAAATTTTTATGGAATTAATATAACATCCGAGTTAAGCGAGATGGTATCAACAGAATTTCCTAACATAGAACAAAACATAAACATCTACCCCAATACACCTAATAATGTGCTTTTACAAGAATTAGCCAAAAACAATTTAATGTTACTATTTAATTATTACTCATTTATGGGAACAAAAATTTATGATTATTTGGCAATAAAAAGAGCAATTTTACTTTGTTATTCAAACGACAAAGAAGCATTACAATTAAAAGAAAAATATTATAACATTGAAAAAGAGGATGAGTATAGTCATCATTTACAAGAAGACTTAATAAAAGAAACCAACTCTGGTTACATTGCTCAAGACTCAGAGCATTTACTTATACTATTAGAGAAACTTTACAAAGAATTTACAGAAACTGGGCAAATTAAATGCAACACAAAAAATATAGAAAAATATTCGAGAAAATACCAAACCGAAAAATTGGCGGAGATTATTAAAAATATTTAAGAAAAACTCATAAATAAACTATTATGCCCCCTCAAATAATTATTTAAACTAAAGAATATTAATTTTTATTTTTTTTGCATAGATAATCGAAAAATATTCGATTATCTATACAAAATTTGTATTTTTGCATAATGAAACAGCTCAAACAATTTGGAATAATTCCTTTTACAAATGGCGCATTAAAGCTATTATTAGGCAATTATAGTTCACCCAACGATAAAATTTCCAGCTTAATAGCTATTTTTTACAACTAACCGATTTGATGAAATTTAAAGAATAAACAATGTCCACTCAAATAATTATTTAAATTACGGAATGGGGAAAAAATCTTTTACATAGATAATCGAATATTTTTCGATTATCTATTGTAAAATGCAATATATTTAATAAATCACACTAAAATATCAAGTCAAAAACATATAAAAAATTTGATGTTATCTTTTTTATTTTTAATTTTGTGAACTAAATGTTAGAATATTTAAGACCTTTAGTTCACACATGAGAAAAAACGATTTTATATTAACATTGTATAATTCTAATCAAACTGTTTTTAGCTTGAACGATATTGCTTTATTATTGAATGAATCTAATTTTTTTACATTAAAACAAAAAATAAATTATTATGTCCGTACAGGTGCTATTAATAGCATTAGACGAGGCATTTATGTTAAAAATAAATACAATCTCGAAGAACTTGCGAGTAAGATATATGTGCCGGCTTATATTTCGTTGGAATATGTATTACAAAAAGAAGGAGTTATTTTTCAATATAATGAGCAAACAACTGTATTAAGCTATTTGTGCCGAAAAATTGAAATAGATAATTATAAATTGCTCTTCAGAAAAATTAAAAATCAGATTTTATTGAACACATCAGGCATAAAACGAACTAAAGGAATAAATATAGCAACTGCCGAAAGGGCTTTTTTAGACACTTTGTATATGAATAAAGATTTTTATTTTGATAATGTTTCAACATTAAATAAAGATTTGATTTATAAATTATTGCCAATTTATAAATCAAAACAATTAACTTTACGTGTAAGAAAATTATTAGAAAATGATTGATTTGAATAAACATAAGTTTATTATAGTACAAATTCTAAAAGACATATATTCGGATTTAGAAATTGCAAACGAATTAGGTTTTAAGGGAGGAACTGCATTAATGTTATTTTACGATTTGCCAAGATTTTCGGTTGACATTGATTTTAATTTGTTAAACATTTCAAAAAGCAATTTTATTTATGAAAAAGTAAAAAAAATATTAACTAAATATGGTCGTATAAAAGATGAAGCTGAAAAACATTTTGGAATAATATTAGTGCTTGATTATGGTGAAAATGAACGAAATTTAAAAATTGAAATTTCTAAACGTCAATTCGACGACAGATATGAAATAAAAGATTTTTTAGGCATTAAAATGAAGGTAATGAACAAATCGGATATGTTTGCATATAAACTTTGTGCTTTACTTGATAGAAAAATGCTTACAAATAGAGATATTTTTGATTGTTGGTTTTTTATGCAAAACAGAATCGCAATTAATAAAAACATTGTTGAAATTCGCACCAAAACAGAATTAAAAAATTATTTAAATAACTGTATAAGTTCTGTTGAAAAAATAAAAAAAACCTCTTTATTAAACGGGTTAGGGGAATTAATGAACGATGAAATGAAAAATTTTGTAAAAAACAAATTAAAATCAGAAACAATTTCGTTACTAAAATTATTTGCTAAATTCCCAATAGTTGAAAAGAATTAATGAGTAATATTATTATAATAAATTACGGAATGGGTAATCTTAATTCGATTAAGAAAAAACTCACGCACCTTAAAGTTAATGCTGTTATATCGTCGAACCCGAATGATATTTTAAATGCCGATAAATTAATTTTGCCTGGTGTTGGGCATTTTAAAAAAGCAATCGAAAATTTAAACGCACTTAATTTGTATAATGTTATAAATGAGGTTGCAATAATAAAAAAGATACCAATTTTAGGAATTTGTTTGGGAATGCAACTAATGGCAAACAAAAGCGAGGAGGGAAATGTAAATGGTTTTGGTTGGTTTGATGCTGATGTTATAAAATTTAAAACAAATAACACATTAAAATATAAAATACCACATATTGGCTGGAACCAAATTACAAAAACAAAACAAAGTGCAATAATGAAAAGCATACCCGAATTATCGGAATTTTATTTTGTACACTCTTATCATTTTAAATGTAATAATTCGGCAGATATATTAAACGAAACAGAATATGATAATAAATTTACTTCGGCTGTTGAAAAAGACAATATCTTTGGGGTTCAGTATCATCCCGAGAAAAGCCATGATGTGGGAGAAATGGTGTTGAGGAATTTTGTAGAGTTATAAAATGTTAAATACAAGTTTCAATATGCAAGTAACAAATAAAAAACAAAAAAATGCAGAATTGGAAAACAAATGAATTAATTAAGCGTGAAAACCTTGGAGAAAATTATTGGGCTCAGGGTTTTTTTTATGAAGATTTTGGTAATAAAGAATATTTTCGAAGAGATTTCGAAGAACTTCGATATAGAGACCTTTCTCTTTTTACTTTAGGACAAATAGAATCCAAAATAATTCTTGATGTTGGCTGTGGAGATGGTTTATATACATTAACATTCTTAAAGCTTGGAGCCAAGTATGTTGCAGGTCAGGATATTTCAGTTGAATCGGTAAACAGAGCACAAAACAATTGTAAAAAAAATGGATTTTCAAATTTTGAAATAAAATCAGGTAATTGTGAGAAATTATTGTTTGATAATTCGACTTTTGATACAGTTTTTTCAGGAGACGTATTTGAACATATCACTAAAGAACAAAAAATAAATTTTATTAACGAAATATACCGCGTTTTAAAACCAGGTGGATTTTTTACTGTTAAAACACCAAATAAAGACTATCTTATGGTTTCAACATTATTAAAAAAAACATATTCTGTATTAAAATTCAAAAATCCTTTTAAAATTCATATCCCTCATACTAAAAATAATCCTGATAATGAGCATAATGGTTTGACTACTTATAAAGAATTATCAAGAATTTTTTGTAATACCATGTTTCATGAACCTTTTGTTACATATCAAGTTTTGAATAAGAAAAATGTGCCGAATATAATTACACGTTTATTTAAAAAAAACAAATACTTTAATCAACACATAATCATAACCGTACGAAAACCATATTTTTATGGACTATACAATTAATTGCCAATTGTCAACGACAAGTAAAAAATGCTCCAGAGACTCATAAAATCAATTAAAAGCCAATTACAAACCACTAATTAACAACCCGAAATGTTCCGTCCAAGAATTATACCCGTGTTACTTTTAAAAAATCAAGCATTAGTTAAATCTATTGCCTTTAAATATTATAGATATATTGGCGACCCAATAAATGCCGTCAAAATATTTAACGATTTAAAAGCCGATGAGTTGGTGTTTTTAGATATTTTAGCAACTAAAGAAAACAGAACAATATCTTTAGATTTTATTAAAAATGTTGGCGAAGAAGCAAACATGCCCTTTGCCGTTGGTGGTGGAATTAAAACAATAGAAGATATTCGCAAAATAATTGAAACTGGAGCCGAAAAAGTAATTATAAATAGTTATGCGGCCCAAAATCCAGATTTTATTCGTCAGGCTTCCGATACTTTTGGCTCGTCAACAATTGTAGTTTGCATTGATGTGAAAAAGAAGCTTTTTGGAAAAATTGAAACGTGGATAAATGCGGGAACTAAATCAACTGGTTATTTGCCCGAAGAATTTGCAAAAATTATGGAAGAAAAAGGTGCTGGCGAAATAATCATTCAATCTATTGAAAAAGATGGAAAAATGGAAGGTTACGATATTGATTTAATTAAAAAAATATCGGAATCGGTTAGTATTCCAGTAATTGCATTAGGTGGTGCGGGCAACTTAAACCATTTAAAACAAGCATATAACGAAGGTTTTGCAAACGGATTGGCAGCAGGTAGCATGTTCGTTTATCATAGTAAAACTAAAGGGGTTTTAATAAACTATCCTGATAAATCGGAAAATGATTTTAATAACAATTTGCATAACAGTTAGTTCATTTTATTATACTCAAAACGGTTGAAATTTTAACTTTACAATTTGTTCCCTCTCTACGTGTAGAGAGGGTTAGGGTGAGTAAATAAAAAGTTAAAATTTTAACCATTCACAGTATAGTTAACACAAAACTCTTATTTATAAACTAAAAAACACTAAATTTGTAGGTTAAAAGAATCGTAAAACTTTATTTATAAATAAAATGACTTATAGGCAGTGCAACCGTTGTGTAATGGATACAAGTGATTCGGAAATTACTTTTAACAAAAACGGCTATTGCAATCACTGCTTAGAATATTTCGAAAACACTTCGAAAAGAACATATAGAGGAAAAGAAACCGACCAAATTCTTGCTCATCTTGTCGAAAAAATTAAAAAAACGGAAAAAAATAAAGAATACGATTGTGTATTAGGATTGAGCGGTGGAATTGACAGTTGTTATTCTGCTTATATTGCCAAGCAACTTGGATTACGAGTATTAACAGTTCATTTAGATAATGGATGGAATTCGGAAACTGCTGTTAAAAACATTAAATATGTTGCAGGTAAACTTGGTTTCGATTACCAAAGTTATGTTTTAGATTGGGAAGAATTTAAAGATTTACAACTTTCGTTTTTAAAAGCATCGGTTCCCGAAGCCGAAACACCAACTGATATAGCAATACTTGCAGCCTTACATAAAGTTGCAGCAAAATATAACATTAAATACATAATTAGCGGAGGAAACTTTGTTACTGAAGGGATATTACCTAAAAGCTGGCACTACGATGCAAAAGACGAAAAATATTTAAAATCAATTCATAAGCTTTTTGGCACAAAAAAACTTAAAACCTTTCCAACTTTTGGCTTTTTAAAAGAAATGTATTACAAATTTTTTAAAGGCATTAAAATTATTTATTTGCTAAATTATGTTCCTTACTCTAAAAAAGAAGCAATGCAAGTAATTGAAAAAGAATTAGATTGGAAATATTATGGTGGCAAGCATTACGAATCGAAATACACTGGATTTTTACAATCATACATATTACCCCAAAAATTTAATATTGATTATCGCCTTGCGACTTTCTCAACACAAATTTGTGCTGGCGAAATGACACGCGAAGAAGCTTTAACAGAATTACAAAACAAACCTTATGACCCTGAAAAAGTTTCTGAAGAAAAAGAATACATTAGTAAAAAGCTTGGTATTTCTGTAAATGAATTTAATGAAATAATGAATTTACCTGCAAAAACTCATTATGATTATCCAAATAATCAAAAAATTTTAGAGTTTATTTATAAAGCTTACCGAAAAATAATTAATTAGTGTCTGTCTATAAAGTCAGAAATATGCCACGAATTGCACGAATTGTTTTTTATTTTTTTTGTTTTCATTCGTGAACTTAGCGAAGCGATCTCACGAATACCTTTAAAAATAAACATAAATATGAGTAAATTAGTGGCTAATGATTTTATTTTTTTGAAATGGCGGACATTATGGACAAACACTAATTATTTTGCTTTTGCCAGCTCTATTCTACAAGTAAAACTTACATCATCGCCAACCATTAAGCCACCCGACTCCATTGTTTTGCTCCATGTTAAACCATAATCTTTACGGCTAAGAGTTCCGGTAATTTTAAACCCTGCTTTAGTGTTTTTATAAGTGTCAACAACATTTCCACCATATATAACATCTAAAGTAATTATTTTTGTAACACCGTGCATTGTAAATTCACCGGTAAGCTGATAATTTTTATCTTTTACTTTTTTAAACGAACTGCTTTTAAATGTAATCATCGGGAATTTTTCAGCATCAAAAAAATCTGAACCCTTTAAATGATTATCTCTCATTTCGTTATCGGTATTTATACTATTTGCCGAAATAACAAAGTTGATTTTTGCATCCGAAAAATCTTCTTTATCGCTAAAAACACTTCCTTCAAACTTTTTAAATTGTCCCGAAACTTCAGAAATTACAATATGTTCGATACTAAAATTTACTGAAGAATGAACAGCATCAAAATCCCATTTTGTTGTTTGTGCATTAACTGTAATTGCTACAAAAACAGCTAATAAAAGTAAATTCATTTTTTTCATACTATTATTATTTAATTTATTTTGCAAATATACGGTAAAACTTTATATGTTGTAACGCATATGTTGTAAAAATTGTTAAATGACATGAATAAAATTTGTATTCTGCTAATATTGAGCGTGCCTTATAAAAACTTTTTTTTAATTAAAAAATAATTGTATTTTTGTTTAAAATTTAGAAACCAAATCAATTTTTATATGAAAAAACTTAAAAATTTTAATAAAAAAAACAACCAAACATGGCGTAGGTTATTTGTTTATATTGTTATTTTAGGAATAACGATAATAAACGCAACGGCTCAAGTAACAATAACTACAAATTTTACAAATAACAATGGATTTTCTCAGGTTACTTTCAACTTTCAGAACACAAATGCCTTTGATGTAATAATTACAGAAATGGGTAGTGTTACAAGTAATACAGGAATTACAACAGCAAATGCTTATTATAAAACAACGCCAATTAACGGTTCTCCTGGAGCTATTTCGACAGCTAATGGTTGGAATTCGTTTGGTACTGGCAGTTACACTGCTATTTCAAACACAACTACTTCAACACCACAAACTATGTTAACAGGTTTGTCTCTTTTAGTTCCTGCTGGAGTAACTTATGGTATATCTTTTTCTACAGCAAATTTAAGATATAGTACACTTACTGCCGGTACTTATACTATTCCTGGTGGAGGTTGTAATATTATTACAGGTGATAATATTGGTTATGGCGGAGATTTTCCTCCCGAAGTACCTGGAAATACACCACGCGGGTATATAGGTTATATTTCATTTGTTTCAGCAACTTCCTGTAGTGGAACACCTGCTCCTGGAAATACTCTTTCAACTTTAAATCCTGTATGTTCCGGAAATAATTTTAACTTATCGTTACAAAATCCAATTTTTGAAACAGGAATTACTTACCAGTGGCAATCATCTACTGATAATATCACATATAGTAATATTGCAGGAGCAACAATGTCATCTTATTCTACTACTCAAACAGTTGCTACATATTATCAATGTATTGTTACATGTACTTTAAGCGGTTTAGCCGATACTTCAACATTCTTACAAGTTATAATAAACCCCCCATCTAATTGCTATTGTGCTTCAAATGCAACAAGCACTGCTGACGAGGAAATTCTTAATGTAACTTTAGGTACTTTAAATAACACATCAACTTGCTCTACTACAGGCGGAACAGGTTCTATATTAAATGAGTACTCTGATTATACTGCTCTTGCTCCTCCAAATATTGGGCAATCTACAAATGTTGGCTTTTCAGTTGAAGTTGGTACTTGTGGCGGAAATTATAGCAATGGTGTTGCAATTTGGATTGATTATAATCAAAATGGAGATTTTACAGATTTAGGTGAAAATGCTTATTCTTCATCAACCACAACTAGTGGTCCACATTTTGAAACAGGAAGTTTTACAATTCCATTAACAGCAACTTTAGGAAATACCAGAATGAGAGTAATTTGTACAGAATCTTCTGTTCCTTCAAGTCCATGTGGAACTTATACATGGGGCGAAACCGAAGACTATACTGTAAATATTGCACCTGCACCAACCTGTATTCAACCTGACTCGTTAAATGCAACACTTGTTTCAGACATTTCTGCAAATCTTGGATGGCATGCCAATTCTTCTGAAACTGCATGGGATATTCAATACGGATTAAATGGATTTTCACTTGGTACAGGAACTATTATTCAAAATGTTACAACAAATCCTTATACACTTTCAGGGTTAACATCTGTTACAAATTATCAATATTATGTTTTAGCACAATGCAGTCCTACTGATTCAAGTTTCTGGGCAGGACCTTATTCTTTTACAACTTTATTAACGGCTTGTACAGGAGTTCCTATAGTTGGTACGGCATCGGCACCTGCAAGTGTTTGCGTTGCCGAAAATCTTAACCTAGCACTTACGGGTTTTGGTACCGATGGCGGAATTAATTTCCAATGGCAGTCATCACCTGATAATATTACATTTAGCAATATTGCCGGTGCAACAAGTACAACCTATACTGCAACACAAACAGTTGCTACATATTATCAGTGCATTGTTACATGTACATTAAGTGGTATGTCAGACACATCAAATGTTATACAAGTAACTATGAATGCTCCAACAGCATGTTACTGCACGTCAAATGCAACAAGTACTGCCGATGAAGAAATATTTAATGTAACAATGGGCACATTAAATAATTCATCTAATTGTTCAACAACAGGCGGAACTGGTTCAATTCTTAACGAATATTCTAATTATACTGCAATTACACCTACAAATTTAATCATGTCATTATCGTATCCATTCTCAGTTGAAGTGAATACTTGCGGAACTAGTAATTATAATAGCGGATTAGCAATTTTTATTGATTTTAACCAAAATGGTCTTTTTACAGATGCTGGCGAAAAAGTTTACTCAAATGGTGCTTTGGCAAATATTACATGTGTTCCCTCAACAGTGGTATCCGGGACAATTGCCATTCCGGTTACTGCTTTAACAGGAAACACAAGAATGCGGATTATTGACGCTGAAGGTAATCCAGGGGATAATATAACTCCTTGTCTCACTTATGGATATGGTGAAACCGAAGATTATACCGTAAACCTTTTACCAGTTCCTACTTGTCCGCAACCAACTGCTTTAACAGCAAGTACTTTTACACAAACATCAGCTGTTTTATCTTGGACAAATGGTGGTTCCGAAACTTCATGGGATATTCAATATGGAATAACTGGTTTTGTTTTAGGTACCGGAACAATTGTGAATAATGTTACAACAAATCCTTATACATTAACCGGATTAAATGCAAGTAGTAATTATCAATATTATGTTTCAGGACAGTGTAGCCCAACCGATTCAAGTTACTGGACTGGTCCATTCTCGTTCTCTACACTTTGCGGACCAACAACTGCTTTGTATATGCAAAATTTTGATGGTGTTACCACTCCTGCTATTCCTAATTGCTGGAGTACAATTGTTTTAGGTTCTTCGGGGTCTCCATTTATTAAAACTTCAATAATTACACCATATTCTGTACCTAATTGTGCTCAATTATTTAATTCAACTGCAACTGGCTCAACTACACATATTTTATTAATTGGACCACAATTTTCTGATATGCCAACACATACTACAGAAATTCGTTTTATGGCTCGTTATGCCGGCTCGGGAGCTTGCGTTTTAAATGTTGGTACAATGTCTAATCCAACAAATCCAACTACTTTCTCTACTTTTCAAAGTGTTACAACTATAACAAATACATGGCAGGAATTTGTCGTTTCGTTTGCAGGGTATGGGGGTAGTAATCAAACAATTGCATTTAAACATGGTTTAGCTGTTCTTAATCAAAATATTTATATTGATGACGTTTATTACGAAGTTATTCCTTCTTGTCCTAAACCTATGCAAATTACGACTTCTAATATTACTTCTACTTCTGTTGATATTAACTGGAACCCTGGGGGAACAGAAACATCATGGAATATTGAATACGGACTAACAGGATTTACTCAAGGTACTGGGACTACTGTTAATGTTACATCTCATCCTTATACATTATCAGGATTAGCAAATTCTTCAAATTATCAATTTTATATTCAGGCATATTGTGGAGTTGGAGATTCCAGTATTTGGCAAGGTCCATACTCGTTTAGTACGCCTACTTGTAATCCTTCCGAAATGTGTATGTACTATTTAAAAGGTACTGATTCTGGGAATGATGGATGGAACGGAGCTACAGTTACAGTACAGCAAGCCGGAATTACCATTAAAGTTTTTACTGTAACAGGAGGTTCGTTATATAATGATTCAGTTAGTATTTGCAATAGTGCAAATATCAATTTAATTTGGGCTGGTGGCTCTTGGCCATCAGAGTGTGGTTTTGAAATGACAGACTTTTATGGTTATCCTGTTACAAGTTTTGTTGCTGGAAGTGCACCTGCAGCAGGTACCTTCTTTAGTTTTGCAGGAAATTGCAATCCTCCAAGTTGCCCACGCGTTACTAATTTAACTGCTACCAACTTATTACCTACTTCTGCCGATTTATCATGGACAAATGGTGGTGCCGAAGCACAATGGCAAATCGAATACGGTATTTATGGATTTATACATGGTACCGGAACATTTGTTATTGCTAATACCAATCCTTATATATTATCTGGTTTATCTCAAGGATTAAGTTATTCATATTATGTCCGTGCTATTTGTGGCATTGGTGATACGAGTATCTGGCAAGGACCATATTCGTTTACATTACCTTGCATTCCTTATACAGCAACATATACACAAAATTTTGATGCAGTTACTGCACCTGCAATACCATTGTGCTGGACTGCAAAAATAGCTGTTTCAGGAACTGGTGCTTATGTTCAAACTTCTACAACTGCTCCTCATTCAGCAGCAAACTGCGTTGCAATGTACAACTCTGCAAATACCGGTGCAACAACTCATATTTTACTTGTTAGCCCTCAGTTTACTGATTTAACAAGCCATTCAACACAAGTGCGTTTTTGGGCAAAAGGTGGTAGTTCATTAATAGTTGGTACAATGACCGACCCATCAAACGAAAACACTTTTACTACTTTAACAACAATAAATAATTTGAATACTGCAACATGGGTTGAGTATATAGTTTCATTTGTTGGGTACAGCGGTGCTAACGAACATTTTGCATTTAAACATGGTACATCTTCTACTTATACTTATATTTATATTGACGATATTGTTTACGAACCTGCACCAACTAATGATATTGCTGTAACTCAGGTTATTAACCCTAGCGGAGGTTGTGGACTTTCGGCTACAGAAAATATAACTTGTAAAATTAAAAACATGGGAGCGGCTGCACAAAGCAATATTCCTTTAGGATTTAAAATAAACTCAAATCCTGTTGTTGGTCCTGAAATTTTTACAGGAACATTAAATCCTGGCGATTCGGCAATTTATACATTTACTGCCACTGCCGATTTTACTTCTTATGGTTCATTTACAGTTAAAACATTTACGATGGATGTTTCAGATATGCTTCATGCAAATGATACCGCTTCTAAAACACTTATTTCATCAGCAGTAGTTAATACATTCCCATATTTTGATAATTTCGAAACAGCTAACAACTACTGGACCTCTGGGGGATCATTAAACTCGTGGCAACTTGGAGCTCCTGCCGGAACAATAATTAATACTGCCGCTTCAGGCACAAATGCATGGATGACTAATTTAACAGGATACTATAACAATAATGAAGCAAGTTATGTTGTTGGTCCATGTTTCGATTTTACAACTTTAACAAATCCTAATGTCAGATTAAAACGATGGGTTAGGGCTGAAAACTCTTATGATGGTGCTGCATTACAATCATCAATTGATGGCGGTATAACATGGCAACATGTTGGTGCATTAGGCGATCCAAATGGTTGGTATAACGATGGAGCAATTAACGGATTAGCTTTTAGCGGCTCTCAATCAGGTTGGACTGGCTATGGAACAGGATGGATTGCAAGTTCGCATGCTATTGCTTCATTAGCTGGACAGCCAAATGTAAAATTCAGAATAGTTTTTGGAACTGATGGCTCTGGAAACTCTTATGATGGTTTTGCATTCGATGATTTCGAAATTTACGAAACTTCAGACCTTGCTCTCGTTTATCCGGTTGCTGGAACATATCAACAATGCGGAATGTCAGCTACCGACACTATAACAATTTGTGTTAAAAATGTTGGAACAACTTCAATTCCCTCTGGCGATAATATTTACGCATGGTATAAAGTAGATTTAAATGCTCCTGTAGCAGATACATTAACTCTTGCAACTAATTTAATGCCCGGCGATTCTGTTTTCTTCGATTTTAGCCAGACTTATAATTTCTCAGCATATACCACATATTTAGTAAATAATTGGATTGATTATGCCGGAGATAATAATACATCAAACGATACTATAATTACTACTCAGGTTAATTATCAGTTAACCGTTGCTATTCAAGGTGGCGACACAATTTTAGTTGACCCTGTTTATTTGCCTTACACATTGTTAGTTCAAGGCAGCCCATATACTTACGATACATATTTCTGGTCAAATTCTAATGGTTCAGTTACCGGAACAGCAAGCACTTTTGATGCACCTGCTTTAGGTTGGTATTATTTAACGGTTACTGGTGGCTCTTGTACAGCAAACGATTCTGTATTAGTAGCTGATATTACAAATGCACCATTTGCTTCGTTATCGGAAGGTATTAGTGTATATCCTAATCCTACTAACGGCAAGTTTATTGTTGAAGTAAATGTTAAAAACATCAGCGATTTTAAATTCGATTTAATTTCTGCCGATGGAAGAAAGGTAAGTTCAAAAGCTTACAAAAACGTAAATCAAATCAGAGAAGTTTATAACGAAACAAAACTTGCCGAAGGTGTTTATTATTTGAAAATTACAGGAAATGGTAAACAACAAATCAGTAAAATTGTAATTTATTAGTTGTTTCGTAACAAATAAAAAAGGGCTTCCTGATATTGGGAAGCCCTTTTTTATTATAAATGGGTTTTTAATAACTCATTCAAAATTATTATGTTTGCAAAAATTAAAAAATCAAATAAATTAATGTTATGGAAAATGTTATGATAAATCTTTGTGAGAAATATGGAACACCGCTTTATGTTTACGATTCCGAAAAAATAACAGCTAATTACAATAACTTTGTTAAAGCATTTAGTACAAAAAACTTTAAAGTTTATTATGCCTGTAAAGCACTTACCAACACTAATATTTTAAAACTTTTCTGCATGCTTGGGGCAGGTCTCGATTGTGTTTCTATTGAAGAGATTGAGCTTGGCTTAAGAGCTGGATTTAAACCTCAACAAATTTTATTTACTCCTAACAACGTGTCGGAGGATGAATATAAAAAAGCTATTAGCATTGGTGTAAAAATTAATGTTGATAATATTAATTTTTTGGAATTTATTGGAACAAATTACAAAGAAATTCCAATTTGTATCAGAATAAATCCACATTTAATGGCTGGTGGTAACCGAAAAATATCTGTCGGACATATAGATTCAAAGTTCGGAATTTCAATTCATCAGTTTCCTCTTGTAAAAAGAATGATTAAAAATTTTCAATTAAATGTCGAAGGTATTCATGTTCATAGTGGTTCAGATATCATTGACCCCGATATTTTTATTAGAGCAGCAGAACTTATTTTTACAATTGTTGAAGAAATTGATACCGTTAAATACATTGATTTTGGATCTGGCTTTAAAGTAAAGTACAATCCCAATGATTTATATACCGATATAGAATCGTTTGGAGAAACTTTCAGTAACGTGTTTAATACATTTTGCAAGAAAATGAATAAAGAATACACATTGCAGTTTGAGCCGGGTAAATATATGGTTAGCGAAGCAGGATATTTTCTAACTAAAGTTAACAACGTAAAACAAACGACTTCGTGCGTTTTTGCAGGAGTTGATTCGGGCTTTAATCATCTGATACGCCCGATGTTTTACGATTCGTATCACGAAATAATAAATATCAGCAATCCATTAGGTAACAAAAAGCTGTATAATGTTGTGGGGTATATTTGCGAGACCGATACTTTTGCCAGCGACCGGATGTTAAATGAAGTTAGAAAAAATGATATTTTAATGTTTCGTAATGCCGGTGCTTATTGTTTTTCTATGTCATCTAATTATAATTCAAGAGTAAAACCATCAGAAGTTTTATTGTACAAAGGAAAGGATTATCTTATAAGAAAAAGGGAAACAATTGACGATATTATAAGAAATGAGATTGATGTTAATGTTTTTTTAAGTAAATAGTGTCTGTCCATAAAGTCAAGAGTCTGGAATATAAAGTTCGATGACAAGGCTTGCGAAGTTTTGAAAATCTCACTGCTTTCGTTTGTGTCTTCACAAACGATTTGCAATCTCTTTTTGAGCATATAATATGCATGCTTTGTTTGTGAGGACACAAACAATGGCGAAATATAAATGACTGTTTTCAAAACGAGCATAACGCAGTCAGCGGACTTTATAGACATACTCTAATTAGTGTCTGTCTATAAACTCTGTGTCTGATTCATAATGTTCGAGTTTGAGGCATGCGAAGTTTTGAAAACCAAGGAGTTTACTGTAGTAAATGACTGTTTTCAAAACGAGCATAACGAAAAA
>Ga0209211_10000982_pt1 | contig 56229 bp, 59 predicted proteins | sample RifGroA2_FD_183992 | JGI IMG/M metagenome (GOLD analysis project Ga0209211, IMG submission 183992) | Groundwater microbial communities from Rifle, Colorado, USA - Groundwater A2 (SPAdes) (version 2) | ecosystem: Environmental > Aquatic > Deep subsurface > Groundwater | place: Rifle, Colorado... | reverse complement strand
GCGCCAGTCTCGCGCGCGAGCCGCTGGGAATGTGGGCCAGGTATTCGGCATCGATGCGTGCCTCGAACTTCACGCGCCGCGCCTGGCCGTCGCTGGCGGGGATGAAGTGAACCGCCGAAACCGCGCCGATGGGAAAGCCGAGCAGCTTGATGCGGGTGCCGATGGCGACACCATCGGCGGTGGGCGCATAGAAATCCATCTGCGCCCGACGCACGAAGTAACCCTGCTTTACCAGGACGCCGGCCACCAGCAGCAGCAGGCCCAGAACCGCCGGCACAATGAAGCGCCAGGACCGCCGGCGCACGGCCGGCCGGTCGAGAAGTTCAGCGAAGTCATCAGGCAAAGACGGTGTCATGGCGATGGCAGTTTCCGGCGGGAATGTTCAGTTCTGGGGGTGGCGCGGACAGCGTGACGTAGACAGTAGGCCGAAACGGAAAATAGTGGCGAAAGAAGCCATGCAGGAGGATCGCCTGGCGCCGCTCATCCAGGTGCAGTCCATAGCAAGTATCGTCGAAAACCAGCGCCGGCGCATCGGCTACCACCGCCCGCAGGAATGCCGCGACCCGCGCCTGCCACGGACTCAACGCAGCCAGCGGCGCAGCCAGGGGGATGGGCGCCACACCGCATGTCTTGAGCCGCTCCAGCCAGCGCCGGAGGCGCGTTCCGGCACGGCTGTCGCCCTTCGCCAACGCCGGCAACAGGACATTCTCCAGCAGTTCGAAATCGCTGAGCAAACCGCCGTCGGCCGGAATCGCCCACCACGAACCGGCGCTGGGCGAGCGCAGCAGCGCGGCGAGGAAGTCCGCCCGTTCCGTCTCGCGGTCGAACTGCAGCGCATGAGCGCCGCTCAAGCCCGATAACCACGCCGAGACAGCTTCCTTGTCCATCGTCAGTTCTTCACTATGCCGAAGAACAACACACCGTAAACCAGATAGGCGAATAGCGCGTTGAACAGGGTGACATACATCAGCGTGGTCATCATCGAGCGCGAGACCACAGCCACCGGATCGCTCGCCGTCCGCCCCGCGCGCAAGGCCACGACGCAGGGCACGACACCGAGCAGGACGCCGAAAGCCGCGCTCTTGATCAGCGAGTAAACCAAATCGACCAGGTGCAGGGTGTCGACAAATCCCGTCAGCATGCCGACGAGTGAAATATCCAGCACCAGCGAGGCCAGCACGATGCCCCCCATCACGGCGATCAGTTCGAAATAGAAGGTCACCACCACGCAGGCTACCGTCAGCGCCGCGATCCGCGGCAGAAAGACGTGCACCAGCGGCGCGATGCCCATGGCCCTCATGCGCGCCAGTTCATCACGTTGCACCATCTGCAGCACATCGCCAGTAACCAGCACGCTACTGCGCAGGATCAGCAATATCGCGGTCAGCAGCGGCCCGACTTCGCGCACCACGGCATACACCAGGAAATCGATCGCCATGCCGCTGTTGCTGGCGAGGACCTTGATCACGTAGGCGATGATGATGGTGCCGATCATTGCCGCGCGGAAAAAAATGCTCGCCGCCGGATCCAGCCCGAGGCGGATGAACTGCTGCCAGAACACGGTGCGCACCCTCTGCTGGCGCAAGGACGGCACGCTGCCGGCCACCGCCGCGATCAACTGCAAGGTATCCGAGCGCCAGAACGTCGCCATGACCGCCTAGCCCCGGCTACCCGCGCCCGGCACGTGCCCGGCGCCTTGCAGCGGCTCGAGCGCCGTGGGTTTCCAGCCGTACAACTGCATCGTTTCCATGCCGCTCACCTCCTGCACACCGATGTCGGCGAATGTGGCGCGCCCCGCCATTGCCGCCACCACCGCGGCGGAAACAATCACGGGATAGGGAAACAGTTTGCTGAACACTTCGATTCGCGACGTCGCGTTGACCGTCATTCCGACCGCGGTGTATTCGTGCCGCTCCGTCGTTCCCAGATGACCGACAATGACATTACCGTAGTGAACGCCGATGCCGACCTGCAATGGCGGGATTCCTTCGGTCGCCAGGTCGCGGTTGAGGGTCTGCACCCCGAGCAGCATTTCCTGGGCGGCTTCCAGCGCATGGCGCACCGGATCGTCGAGTTTCTGGGGAGCGCCGAATACCGCCATGAGACCGTCGCCGAGATACTTGTCGATCATGCCTCCGGCTTCCTGTATGGCCGGCGACACCACCGCGAAATAACGATTCACCAGGCGCACCAGTTGATCCGGCGCCAGCACAGCGCTGACGCGGTCAAAGCCGCGAATGTCGGCATACACCACGCATACCTTGCGCAGCTCGCCGCCGAGGTCCGGCTTGAGTTCCCCGCGTTCGATGGCGCGCAGCACCTGGGGCCCGACGTAGCCGGAAAAGGCGTCGGCCACTTCACGCCGGCTGCGCAGCATGGTCGTCAGATCGATCAGGCCACGCAGCAATACCGCCGCCAGGACCGTGGCGGTCCAGCCGCCCCAGGGCAGGATCAGGGTCATGGCGCCGAGACAGAACAGCGCGATGCCCGCCATCGCGGCTATCGCGGCCAGCCACAGCAGCAGTTTGCGCGGGCCGGTTCGGCCTTGCAGTGCCAGGGCGCCCGTAGCTACGAAGGCGGCCTGGAGCGGTGCCGGCAATGAAGCGACCAGACCGCCGTTCATCAGCGAGCGCCAGATCTGCGCCTGCAGGAACAGGCCTGGAATCTTGCGTTCTCCGGGCTCTGCCGCCGACAGCGCCACCGGCAGCGTGTGCCGGTCCTCGAAAGAAAACGCGCCGCCGATCAGCACGGCTCTGCCGCCAAATGTGGCGCGGATCTTTTCCGTCGCGCCGCTATCCACCCACTGCAGCACGTCGACAATCGATACCAGCGTCATCGGCGCGCCCAGCGCGAAATTTATTTCGCCCGACCAGTCCTGCGCATTGCCCAGCTGGGCAGCCATCCGTGCCGCCTGCGGCACGGCGGCCGTGGTCGGCTGGCACTTGCTTCCGGGATAACTGCGAACGATGTCGTCCGGGTCTTCGCAAACCACCGGCGAGGCCGTGGGATCCCCTTTGGAGCTGCGGCGGGCGATTGTCACGAAGGAGGGAAAAATGGGGCGGAAGCGCCCCTGCAATCCGTCCCAGGTCTCCGACAAAACGATCGGCGATACCTTGGCCAGTGCGTGCAGGCCGGTCAGCAGCGCCAGATCGTAATCCTTGACGCGCGACGACTGCATGTCGCGATAGCTCTTGGAGGGCAGCACCAGATCCAGCCCGACGACGCTCGGTTTCACCTGTGCCAGCCCGGTCATGACCCGGCCGAGATAGGGATGAATCAGCGTCAGCGGTTCCGGCGTCGATTCGAGAAAGGCTTCATCGACGGCCACCAGCACCAGATCGTTGGCAATCGGCAGAGGCCCGCTGGCGCGCAGAAGGCGGAATCCGGCGTCGCGCACCGGGCGCTCGAACGGCGCGAATGCACCCGTCAGTTGAAGCACCACGGCAGCCGCGGAAAACCCCAGCAGCAGCCAGAGATCGCGCCGCAGGCCTGACGTCTTCAAGACCGCGGACAAAGCTTCTACCCGGCTACTGCTGCGCCCGATTCTGCACTGCCAGTTCCCCTGGCCGCTCCCTGGCCAGTTCGCGCCAGAGCTCGCGCGCCTCCTCCGTCAGGCCCGCCGCATCCAGCGTGATGGCATACCGCACGCGCTGCGCGAAAGACGCGCCACTCTGCGGCGATTCCGCGGCCAGACGCGCTTCTGCATTCGCATCGAGCACGCTGAAACGTCCCTTGCCGACCATCTTGGCGCCATCGGCGCGTACCGTATCGACGCTCCAGGCGTATTCCCTGCCAGGGGTCAGCGCCTTGTCCGCAGGCAGGCGCAATTCCGTGCCGGCAACGGCTTCCTCGAATACCGGAACCCCTTCGAGGGTGGTCAGGGTCAGGCGGTATTTTCCGGCGTCGGACACGGCGGCCCAGGAAAATCGCGGTGCGGTCGAGCGCACCGCGGTCTTGTCGGGTGACAGCCCGACGATCCAGGTGCCCACCGCCATGCTCCTCATTCTTACCGCCGCCTGTGTCTTGCGTCCGCTCTGATTCATTTCCTTCGTCGTCGCGTCGGCGGCCAGCGCGCCGAGACGCTGGATCGCAGGCGCCGCGCCGCTGATCCTGGTGATGCCCTGTTTCTCGATCTTGAACTTCGCCGGGCCGGAAAACACCTGTTCTTCCGACGGGCTGTAGAAGGTGATCGAGATGCTGCTGCCCTTTTCCACGTCGATCACCGCGGCCGGTTCCAGGTAGGCAAGGATGGCCAGTGGCTGGCGGATCGCCCCGTCGACCAACCAGACCTTGCCCGTCAGGTCAGTCACCATGCCGACGGCCGCCGCCAGAGCGGGAACCGCCGTGACCAGCAGCAGCGCCGTCGTCGCAACAGTCCGCTTCAGCCAGATGGCTGCAATCAAAACGATTTTGGGATGGACAAGCATGGCAGTCTCCTATGCATCAGATCGCTATCGTAAGCGCATGGGTCATAGTATCCCCGACCTCTGCACCGGGGTCAAACGCCTCTGCCGACGGCTAATGCTCCTTGCCATCCACTCTGGCTCGTACCAGAAAGGGAATCAGGCGCCACGCCAGGATGGCGAAGGCGGCCAGCCAGCAGGAGGCGGCGAGAAGCAGCCAGAGGGCATAGCCGGAGGGATGAATCTGCGGTGCAATCACCCGCAGCATGAAGGCGGCGATCATGATCCAGAGCACAAGTTTGTCGATGGCATCGAACACCACTTTTCTGCCGGTGTGCCCCTTCGAGATTCTGATCAGCATTGCGGGAATGATCAGGCCCATCGCGCCGAGCGCGAAGACATGCACCGACAGCGCGCCGACCCAGGCCGGTGGCGCGATCTGGCCGAGGAATTCGACCAGCAGTTGCAGGACGATGGCGCTGTAGCCCAGATACATGATGCCGAGATCAAGCCGCTGCATCGCCAACTGCGGCTTCCAGAAGAAAAATCTGCCCGTCAGCAGCAGCGCCAGCAGGAGGGACAGTCCGCCCGCCAGCGGCGGCGGCAGCAGGCCGGCGCCGACCAGCAGCAACGCGAGCAGCTTGATGATCCTGTCCAGCGCGGCGTTGCGCAGGATGTCCGCCTGGAAGATGTTCTTCATGAACTGGGTCAGGGTGCGTTCCAGCATGACCAGAAACGCCACGCGGAACAGGCCGGTGGCCATGCCGATGCCGATCTGGAAATGGTCGGCGCTCAGCATCAGTTGCTTGGCGAGCAGAAAGACGGGAAGGATCAGCAGGAAGAAATAGTTGTCGCGATAGCTGTCGTCCTTGCGATGGCGCACCAGCGTCCACACCAGCATGGCGACAATCGACGCCAGAAACAGCGTGTTGGAAAACTCGAAGAGGAAGCCGGGCCAGGGTCCGCCGAACCACATCCCGGCGCGTTCAAACAGCCAGGCCGCGACGAGGAACATCAGTGCCGCGCCGTGATAGCCGCGAATCCGCACCCAGTTCTTGGTCGAGGTCAGCAGGAAGCCGCCGAGCACGGCCCAGCCGAAGCCGAAGAACATCTCGTGGGCGTGCCACTGGACGGCGGCAACAGGGGAGTGCGGCGCGGGTAGCAAGCCGAGAAAGATCAGCACCCAGAGCAGCGGCAGGCTGAGTCCAGACAGGCAGGCGAGGGCAAAGAAGGGACGGAAGCCGACCAGCCACAGGGGATGCGCCGCGGGTTTCATTGCTCCAGTTGCGCGACGGCCTCGACGCGATTGCGGCCCCCGTTCTTGGCCTGGTACAGCGCGGTGTCGGCGCGGGCGATGATGTCGTCGAGGTCGGCATCGTCGACGCGGCTTATCGTGACGCCGATGCTGGCCGTGCAGTTCGGCAGCCCTGCGGCCTCGGCCGCAATCCGGCTGCGAATCCGCTCCGCCACGATGCGCGCCTCGTCGAGCGAGGTCTCCGGCAGCAGCACCACGAATTCCTCGCCGCCGAAGCGGCCGAGGCGGTCTGGTTGCCGCAGCAGGGGCGCGACGCGAGCGACGAAGTCGATCAGCACGCGGTCGCCCATTTGATGGCCGTGGGTGTCGTTGATCGCCTTGAAATGATCGAGGTCGATCACCAGCAGCGCCATGACATGGTGGTTGCGGCGGCAGCGTGCCAGTTCCAGCGTGCAGGCCTCGATCATGGCGCGCCGATTGAGGATGCCGGTCAGGGAATCATGCGTCGCCAGGTGTTCGAGCTCGCTGCGCAGCTTGTCGGTGGCCATCAGCACCATGCCTATCGTCGTCATCAGGATGGTGAAGGCATTGATCGTGACGAAGGCGGTTTGCATCGGCAAGGTGTTGTCCAGGATCCGGTCGCCGGCGGCGAGATCGAAGGCCGACACGCAGCGCATGGCCTGGCTCAGCGCCAGCAGCAGCAGAGCGCCGCCGGCGACGTAGCTGCCAATGTCGCGTGTCCCGCGCTGCAGGATCAGCCGGGCATGGAGCAGGGAAAGCAGGGTCATCATGGCGCCGACGATGGCGACGCGCACGCCGTAGTGGGGTCGCACCAGCGCGAACCAGGCGAGGACCAGCAGGGCGAGCAGTATCAGCACGCCCCACAGGCGGATCGAAGGCGGCAGGCCGAAAAAGCGCTGACTGCCGAAATACAGCATGGCCGCGCCGCCCAGCAGCAGCAGGTTGGCGAGCAACACCGAGAACAGGTCGGGAATCACGCCGCGGGCACCGAACAGCAGGGTGGCGACGAAGATCACGGCCGGCCCGGCCGCCCACTCGCCAAGTCCGCGGATGCTGGGCGGGAAGCTGCGGCGCAGGAAGAACAGCACCATTGCCATCAGCAGGCTCAAGGCACCGGCGACCAGGATTACCGAGCGGACGTCAAGATTGAACATTTCAGCTGCGGCGGCGGAAAACCACATCCCAGACGCCGTGGCCCAGCCTCAGGCCGCGGCTTTCGAATTTCGTCTGCGGCCGATAGGACGGTCGCGGTGCGAAGCCCGTCGCCATATTCACCAGCAGTGTTTCATCGGACAGCACCTCCAGCATCTGCTCAGCATACTCCTGCCAGTCGGTCGCACAATGCAGGTAGCCGTTCGGCGCCAGCCGCGTTGCCAGCAGCCTGACGAACCCGGGCTGAATCAGGCGGCGCTTTTGCTGGCGCTTCTTCGGCCACGGATCGGGGAAAAATATATGGATGCCGGACAGGGATTGCGGCGCAATCATGTCGCGCACCACCTCGACGGCATCGTGCTGGATCACGCGCAGGTTGGACAGTTCGCGCGTGGCGATTTCCTTGAGCAGGCTGCCGACGCCGGGCGTGTGCACCTCGATGCCGAGATAGTCGTTTTGCGGATGTTCGGCGGCAATGATCGCCGTGGTTTCGCCCATGCCGCAGCCGATTTCGAGAATCTTCGGCGCGCTGCGCGCGAAGACGGCATCCAGGTCGAGCGCGGCTGGCCGATAGGCGATGCCCCAGCGCGGCATGCCATCTTCGTGAAAGCGCCGCTGGGCAGCGGAGACGCGTCCCTGGCGCAGGACAAAGCTGCGGATGTGGCTGGCGCGGTGCTCTGACGCTGCGTCGTCGTCGCGGTGGTTCATTCGCGCGGGAGACCAGGAGTCGGCGCTGGCGATACGGCGCCCGGCGGGGCCGTCTCCTTGAGCGGCGGATCGATGCCTTCCACCAGCATGCGGTCGAGCTCGTAACGCGGCCGCACGATCGCCGCCGGCAGGCTGGCGCAGGCGGCATGCAGAGTGACCTCGCCCAGCGCAGGCTCGATGCTGTCCTTGAGATTCAGGGCGCGTGACAGATCCGGCCATTGCGCCGCGTCGGCGTGCGGGCCGAAATAATATTGGGCAAGGTCGCGCACAATGGTTTCAATAGTCGCGCGCTGCTTTACGTGCCAGGCAGCGTAGGCATCCTGTATCGGCTGTGAATACGCCGGCAGATCGAGGCAGGCCGCCGCCAGCAGCGACAGGCCGTGGGCCAGGCCGAACAGGCGCTGGCGAATCAGTATCTCCGGCTGATCGACGGCATAGCCCAGGTGTCCGGGCATGACCTTCAGTGCGGGCTGCGCTTCGGCTGGGGTGATTGTTTGTGACGCATCCTCGGCCTGCGCCGAGCCGAGCAGCGCGGCACACAAGACGCAGGCGAATAGACGCCTCACGTCTTGCCGTGGCCGATCAGTCCGCCGCCGGGCGAACTGGGCGTCGCCGCGTAATATTTCTTCGGCATGCGCCCGGCCCGATACGCCTCGCGCCCGGCCTCGACTGCCTTCTTCATGGCGCCGGCCATCAGCACCGGATCCTGGGCGCCGGCAATCGCGGTATTCATCAGCACGCCATCGCAGCCGAGTTCCATCGCAATCGCCGCATCCGACGCGGTGCCGACGCCGGCATCGACCAGCACCGGAACCTTCGCCTGTTCGATGATGAGTTTGAGGTTCCACGGATTGAGGATGCCCATGCCGGAACCGATGAGGGACGCCAGCGGCATGATCGCGACGCAGCCGATGTCTTCCAGCATGCGCGCCTGGATCGGATCGTCGGCGCAGTACACCATCACCTGAAAACCGTCCTTGACCAGTGTCGCGGCGGCCTTGAGGGTTTCCGGCATGTTGGGGAACAGGGTCTGCGGATCGCCCAGTACTTCGAGCTTGACCAGAGCGTGGCCGTCGAGCAGTTCGCGCGCCAGGCGCAAAGTGCGCACTGCGTCGTCGGCCGTATAGCAGCCCGCCGTGTTGGGCAGGATGGTGAACTGCGAAGGCGGCAGCACTTCCAGCAGCGAGGGCTGGCCCGGTTCCTGGCCGATGTTGGTGCGGCGAATGGCGACGGTGACGATTTCGGCGCCCGACGCATCGATGGCTTCCCGCGTCTGCGCGAAGTCCCGGTACTTGCCGGTGCCGACCAGCAGTCGCGAGCGGTAGGCCTTGCCGGCGATGACGAGGGAATCTGGATTCATGGTGAGTTGATCCTGAAGATACTTCTACCCGCCGCCGACGGCGACGACAATTTCGATCTGGTCGCCCGCGGTGAGCAGTGTTTCAGCGTGGTGGCCCTTCGGTACGATCTCACCGTTTCTTTCCACCGCGACACGCTTGCCCTCAAGGCCGCGCGCTGCGAGCAGCGCAGCCACGGTAACGGGTTCCGGCAGGCTCTGAGCCTCGCCGTTGATGATGATGTCCATCTGCCGATTTTACTTCAGCAGGCGACGGCGGATCAGCGTCAGCGCAATCCAGAAGGCAATCGCCGCCACCGCCAGCAGGGCCGCGACATGGCCGACGATGCCAGCGGGGATCTCGCCGAACAGCAGCGGCCGCACCAGCGCCACCGCATGCGTCAGCGGCAGCCAGGCCGCCACCGCCTGCACCACCGGCGGCAACTGGTCGGGCGGAAAGAAGACGCCGCACAGCAGCACCATCGGTGTGATGAACAGGGTGAAATAGTACATGAAGAAGTCATAGGAGGGCGCCAGTGCGGTGACGATCAGGCCGAGCGCGGCAAAGGTCAGCCCGGTCAGGAAGATCACCGGTAGCGCCCACAGCGCCAGCGGCGAGGCGACGAAGCCCAGCAGCGAAATCACGACCAGGATCGCCGTGCCGGACAGGGCGGCCTTGGCCGCCGCCCAGAGCAGTTCGCCGGCCATCACGTCCTCCAGGGTAACCGGCGCGTTCATGATCGCCTCCCAGGTGCGTTGCACGTGCATGCGCGAGAAGGCCGAGTACAGCGCTTCGAAGGAGGCGGCATTCATGGTCGAGGCGCACACCGTGCCGGCCGCCAGAAAGGCGATGTAGGAGACGCCGTGGATTTGCGGCAGCAGCCCGCCCAGGCCGTAGCCAAGACCGAACAGGTAGATCATCGGGTCGGCCAGGTTGCCCAGCAGCGAGGGTATGGCGAGCTTCTTCCAGACCAGGAAATTGCGCTGCCAGACGGCGAAGGCGCGACTGGAAAGCTTCGGCAGGGGAAGGAGTTGTGCGGTCGCGGACATTACTTTCCGATCATGGCGAAGCTTCCAGAATCATCACGCGGCCAAACTCTCAAACGTCTTCGGCAAATGGCCCGCCATGCGCTTTTCCGCCAGCCAGAGATCGCGACGGGTCTGCATGTCGATCCACAACTGTGGGTCGTTACCAAAGAACGCACCCAGGCGCACCGCCATCTCCGGCGATACCGCGGAGCGCTCAGCCAGAATGCCATGCACCATCTGCCGCGAAACGCCCAGCGCGCGGGCGAACGCCGCCACCGACAGGCCCATCGCAGGCAAGGAATCCTCTCGCAGAATCTCACCCGGATGCGTCGGGCAGCGCGTCATAGTCTTCATCAGGCACACTCCTCAGTGATAGTTTTCCAGATCCACATCGACGGCATTTTCACCTTCCCGGCCGAACGTGAGACACCACGGCCCATTCACATGCACGCTGTAACGTCGCGGCACACCTTGCAGCGGATGAAAGTCAAATCCGGGCAGTCGTAGTGCCTCCGGCGTCTTTGCCGTAGCGATGGCATCCAGCCGCCGCGCCGTTCGTGCCCACAGATTGGGCCGGCGCTTTGCGTGCCTGGGATTCCCCTTCGGGGCAGGCAATCTTGGCTGACCGGTCTGTATCGGCCAGTTCCGCCAAGCCCTTATGTCGGTAGCTCAGAATCATCGGCGAAGTGTAAAGTCATGATTGACGGATGTCAATCGGCGCTTGACACTCGCGCACGGCGTCGCCGTCCCGCCCGCGCCGACTTTTAGGAAATTCGAGCCTGGAACCTTTAACCACGCGGCCTCATCGCGCAGCGTCCGTATTGACCTCAGTATTACGGTTCATAGCTGACGCGCCCCAACAATGAGCTTGACGCCGAGAGCTGCCATGACGCCACCCGCGACACGGTCAAGCGTGGACTTTGACCGCAGATAAGTGGCGCGCGGAGACGGAGCCGACAAGGCAAGCGCAACTATGGAATACCATCCAGTCTCGATGGCGAAGATAAGCAACGGCAAGGCAACCGTCATTGACGCCGGCAGTTCGCGCGGCAGAAGCGAAACAAAAATGCTTGCGTACACGACGGCAGTCTTCGGATTGCTCACCTGTGTGCCAAGTCCCAATAAGAATGAGCGCCGGAACGCGCTCTTCTTGTTGCTTTCGGTTTCCGTTCCGGGGAGAGAAAGATGATCTCCTGCTCCTCGCCAGATAAGGTAGCCAAGATATAGCAGATACGCGCCACCGAGCAATTTGACAAAGGCGTAGAGCGAAGGCACAGCGCTGAGAACGACCTGAAGCCCAAGAAGAGCGGCAACGGCAAACACTACACCACCGACACCCATACCCAGAGCCGCGGCAACGCCGTCTTTTCGCGAAACAGCGAGGGCAGTGCGGGCGACCATAATGAAGCTTGGGCCTGGGCTCATGGCTCCAAGAGAAATGGCACCGGCAATACTCAAGACGGCAACTGCATTTTCCATTTCAGATACTCCAATTCACGGCGGGAGCATGGGGAAATTCGAGCCTGGAACCTTTAATCCGCCAAGGGCCTACGTCAAAGCCTCTCATACCGGCCTCAGTCGCGCAATTCCCTGCCGGTCAGCTTGAGGAACACGTCTTCCAGATTCGCCGGCCGGTGCAGGGTTCGTAGCGCTGGCCAGGCGGCGAGATGGGCGAGCAGTGGTGCGGCATCTTCGACATAACAAAAGGCGGTCTCGCCGCTGACTTCGACGCGCCGCGAAAAAGCCTGTGCTTCGCGCCCGGCCCAGTCGGGGGCATCCTCGCCATAGACTTCGACCACCTGCGCCTCGATGTGCTGCTGGATCATCTGGCGCGGCGGTCCTTCGGCGACCATGCGGCCGTCATCGATGATGGCCAGGCGCTGACAGAGGCGTTCGGCTTCGTCCATGAAGTGCGTGGTCAACAGGATGGTTTTGCCCTGGCCTTGCAGGCGCTTCAGGCGTTCCCAGATCAGGTGGCGCGCCTGCGGGTCGAGGCCGGTGGTGGGTTCGTCGAGCAACAGCAGTTCGGGGTCGTTCACCAGGGCGCGGGCCAAGGTCAGGCGGCGCTTCATGCCGCCCGACAGGGTGCGGATATTGGCACCTTCCTTGCCGGCCAGACCGGCGAAATCGAGCAGGCCGGCGATCCGCGGCCGGATTTCAGCATCCTTCATGCCGAAGTAGCGGCCATAGACGATGAGGTTTTCGGCGGCGGTGAAGTCGGGATCGAGGTTGTCGAACTGCGGTACCACGCCGATCTTCATGCGCGCTTCGCGAGCGCGCGCCGGCACCGGTTCGCCGACCAGTCGTATGTCGCCCGAGTCGGGCGCCGTCAGTCCCAGGCAGCAGCGCAGGGTGGTGGTCTTGCCGGCGCCGTTGGGACCGAGCAGGCCATAGCATTCGCCGCGCTGCAATTCGAAGCTGAGCCCGGCGACGACTTCGCGGCCGTCGTAGGACTTGCGCAGGGCAGATACGACGAGCGGACTCACGGATGTACGCCGGCCCAGGCGCGCTGGATGATGTCGCGGATCAGGTGCAGGCGGCGGTGGAAGAAGTGGTCGGCGCCGGGGACGACGACGACCGGGATCTCCAGCGGCTCGGCCCAGGCGAGGACGTTGGCGAGGCGCACGGTCTGGTCTGCGGCGCCGTGGATCACCAGCGTGTCGGCGCTCACCGCCTCGGTCTGGTAGCTGCGCGCGCCTTCGACAAAACCGGCGGCGGTGCCGACCAGGACCAGCCATTTCGCCGGATCGCCGGCCGTAGCCAGACGCTGCGCCAGTCGGGTAGTGACATAGGCGCCGAAGGAGAAGCCGGCCAGATAGAGCGGCAATTGCGCGCCGGAATCCGTCAATACACCGGCATAGCGGGCGCGCGCCCAGTCGCGCACCGCCAGCACGTCATCGGTCTCGGCGTCGCCATGATCGTGTGTGCCTTCGCTGCCGCCGACGCCGCGAAAGTTCGGTCGCAGCGTGATGCAGCCGCGTTCGCGAAAGGCGCGCGCCAGCGTGGTCACCACCTTGTTGTCGGCGGTGCCGCCGAACAGCGGATGCGGATGGGCGATCAGGGCAATGCCTTGCGGGTTCTCATGCTCCTCGACGAATACCTCGATCTTGCCGTCCGGCCCGCCGACCAGAATTCGTTCGTGGCGCGACACGATTCAGTCGATCTTCAGGCGTTCGACAATGCGACCAAGAACCAGGTGTTCATCGATGATTTCGTCGATGTCTTCCTTGTCGACGTAGGTGTACCAGATCGCCTCGGGGTAGATCACCAGCACCGGCCCCTGTTCGCAGCGGTCCATGCAGCCGGCGACATTGATGCGCACATTGCCCGGAATCTTGTCGCCCAGCGCCTTGACCCGGTCCTTGGCGTAGGTGCGCATGTCGCTGGCGCCGTGATTGTTGCAGCAGGCTTCGCCCTCTGTGCGCTGATTGGTGCAGAAGAATACATGGTGCTTGAAATGGCTCATGGGGCGGCGCCTCGGGCAAAGAATTGATTATAGGGGCGGCGGATATTTGACCGCGTTCTTGACGATCTTTTGCCGTGCGGCAGCGATCGGGTCGATGCCGAGCACGTCGGCCAGCTCGGTCAGGTAGATCAGTACATCGGCGATTTCGTCGGCGACTTCGGCGCGCTGCCCGGCGCTCAGGTTCAGGCTTTCCTCGGGTGTCGCCCACTGGAAGTGCTCGACCAGTTCAGCCGCTTCGACGCTCAAGGCCATGACAAGATTTTTCGGCGTGTGGAAGCGGTGCCAGTCGCGTGCGGCACAGAAAGCCCGCAACGCATCGCGCAGGCTGGCGAGGTCAGTAATTGAGTTCATGTCGTTCCGGACGGTAGATCATCAGCCAGGGCAGGGCAAGGAAAGGCCACAGCGAGCATATCAGTCGCGTCAGGCCATTGAAATTCAGAAATTGGCCCGGATTCCAGATGTGCAGCGTATTGAGCAGATAGGGATTCTCCGGGGCGACATTCACCATGACGGTGGCGAACAGCAGCGCCAGCGCCGCCACCGCGCGCTGCAGCGGAAAGATCAGGAAGGACGCGGCCCACCACATCGCCAGCCCGATGGCCATGCCGGCGCCGTTGCCCGGCGTGATCCAGGCCAGCGCCGCCGCCGGCTCCATCAGCAGCGCATGAGCCAGGGTCTTGATCAGCAGTGCGGCCAGCAACAGTCCGGCGGTCAGCAGGCGGGCCTGGCGGCGCAGCAACAGCGTGGCAATCAGTCCGGCCGCCAGCAGGCCGGCGGCGGCAATGGCGGCTTCGAGGCTGACAAAACGCTCCGGCAAAAACGGCTGCACCGGCGGCAGGTCGAGCATCTGGCGCAGGTTGCCGCTGCCGAAGAGCAGGGTCTCGGGCGACAGCTGGGTCATCAGCCAGGCCATGATCAGCAGCACTCCCATGTCCACGCCATACGCATGCATCATGGTGCGCCGGCGCCAGTGCGCCAGACGCCCTTCATCCAGTGCGAGTGAACCCCAGCGCGCGCCGATCAGGCCCCCGAGCACGGCGCCGGCGGCATTGCAGCCCAGGTCCAGATTGGAGGGGATCCGGTTGGGCAGGTAGTTCTGCAACAGTTCCATGAGCAAGCTCAATCCGCCGCCGAGCACGGCCGCCGTCAGCCAGGCGGCATTGGGCGCCACGCGGCCGCGCAGTGCCGCCGTGCAGAAGAATCCGAAGGGCAGGTAGGCGGCGACGTTGGTCGCCAGATCGAAGCCGGTCCAGTAACGCGGCCAGGCCGCGCCGAAGAAGGCCAGCGGGTTGCCGCCGCTGTCGTGCCAGCCAGTGAGCGGATACAAACTCGCGTAGATGATCAACAGCGCATAGCCGCTGGTCAGGTAGAGGGTCAGATGGGTGCGCGAGTTGTTTGCCACAACTCCGGATTCTGCCGGCTTCGCCGCGGCGGAACAAGCCCGAGGCGCGTCCTACCAGCGGCGCTGCAGATTGGTCAGGTAGTCGGTCGGGAAACCGTCGATGGCGATCAGGGTCTGGTCGAGCACCCGGCGCGCCGTTTCGGAGGTCAACGAGGCGCAGAATCGTTTGTCGCGCGTCCCCCCCGAGGTGAGACCGACCAGATTGCCGTCAGCGTCGACCAGCGGTCCGCCGGAGACGCCATGGTCGCAATAGTTGGTCGACACCAGATAGTTCTGGCCGCTGCGCTGGATGACCCCGATCAGCGTGCCGGTCGAGTAGGTCAGGCGACCCCGGGCAAAACCGAGACTGTAGATTGTCGTTCCCGGAGCAAGCCGGGCGGCATCGCGCAGCGGCATTGGCCTGGCGTTCAGGCCGGGGGCGTACGCGACGCAGGCGTCCTCCGTGACCAGAAAGGCAGCGTGGGTGATGCGGGTCGATGCGCCGGTGGCGGCATTGATCGCCACCAGGGGACCTTGATGTACGTTGGGTGCGATGACATGACAGTTGGTGAGCAGCTTGTCGCGGTCGATGGCGACGCCCGTGCCCAGGCTGCTGCCGCCGAGCACGGCGTAAGTCGACTCGGCGATGGCTCGCGCGGAATTGGCGGGAGGCGAATCCGGTGGCGGACGCGATGGCGCTTTCTCGGCAACCGCGGCGGGCGCTTGCCGCGAGGGCGCGACAGTTGGCACCACCGGCGACAACTGGGCGGCGATGTCGGCGGCGAGGGTGTCGGCGTCGTTCTTCTCGCCGACAGCCGGCGCGGCGAAAGTCGGTGCTGTCGCCACGGCGGGTTTTGCCCGGGGCGGCGTTTTCACGGCGGGGGGCAGGGTCAGGTAGTACCAGGCCGGATAGCCCAGGCCGGCGACCAACATCAGGGTCAGCGCCACGCCACGCCACCTCGGCCTTACTGGCGGGTCATCGGTCTGCCGTCGGCCGTGCCGGCTCCTGTCGCGCTGGCGGCGGTCATAACTGGCGCGCTGTCGGCGGTCCAGCAGCACGTCGCGGGCGCCGTTCAGGATCGTGATGCGATGGCGCTTTTCCTCGCTGTCGGGCTGGGCATCCAGCGCCCTGCGCAGCGCCTCATGGGTGTTCTGGATGTCCTCGGGCGACGCTTTGTCAGTTAGGCCGAGCATTTCGTAGAGGGATTGCTTGTCGGCCATGGCGGCTGCCTAGTGCTTGTGTTCGGGCTCCGCGTGATGCGTCTGCGCCGCGGCATGGTGATGCAGCATTGCGTGCAGGTCATGCTGCGGCAGTTTGTGACCGACCCACTGCGGCAGCAGGGAGCCGGCCAGCATGCCGAGGATCGACACGCCAAAGCCGATCAGTTGCGGCGGCACCGGGCTGGCTTCGCCGATCATCACCTCGACCAGCAGCCACGACACGAGGCCGCCTAAAATCGACGCCAGCGCGCCCTGCGTGGTCGCCCGCGACCACAGGATGCCGAACACCAGCGGCACGAAGGCGCCGGCCAGGGTGATCTTGTAGGCGTTTTCCACCATCTTGAAGATCGAGGCGTCGTTGTACAGCGCAAACCCCAGCACCATGCCGGCGAAGGTCACCAGCGAGAAGCGCATCACGCGCAGGAACTGGTGGTCGCCCATGTTCGGGTAGAAGCCGCGGATCACGTTCTCGGAGAAAGTGACGGAAGGCGCCAGCAGCGTCGCCGAGGCGGTGCTCATGATGGCCGACAGCACCGCGCCGTAGAACAGTACCTGGGCGAACAGCGGCGTGTAACTCTTGACCAGCGTCGGGATGATGAGTTCGGCGTTCTTTTCCACCATGCCGCCGAAGGTGGCCGGGTCGATCAGCGTCGCCGAGTAGGCGATGAACATCGGCACGAAGGTGAAGCAGAAATACAGCGACGCCCCCGCCACCGAGCCCCACAGCGCGATCTTCGCGCTCTTCGCCGAGGTCACGCGCTGGAACACGTCCTGCTGCGGAATCGAGCCGAACATCATGGTGATGCCCGTGCCGATGAAAGTAAGCCAGAGCCAGGGATCGGCGGGCGGAAAGAAGCTGAACTTGCCGGCGGCGCCGGCGTGATCGAAAACCGCCGTGGCGCCACCGCCGACTTTTCCGCTGACCAGCCAGGCGACGAACAGCAGGCCGCCGAGCATGACGATCATCTGGACGAAATCGAGAATCGCCACCGAGAACATGCCGCCGAACACGGTGTAGGTCAGCACCAACACCGTACCCAGTACCATGCCCGTTTCCACGTCGACGGCGCCGTCGGTGACGGCGAAAAACAGCAGCCCGAGCGCCTTGACCTGCGCCGCCACCCAGCCCAGGTAGGAAATCACTATGCAGAGCGTGGTCAGCACTTCGACCGTGCGGTTGTAGCGCATGCGGTAGAAGTCGCCGAGGGTGATGATGTTGAGCTTGTAGAGATAGCGGGAAAACAGGACGCCAGCCAGCACCAGGCATATCGAGGAGCCGAAGGGATCGGCCACCACGCCGCCGAGGCCGTCCTTGAGGAAGGTGCCGGAAATGCCGAAGATCGATTCGGCGCCGAACCAGGTGGCGAACACCGTCGCCATCACGATCGGCCAGGGCAGGCTGCGGCCGGCGACGGCGAAGTCCTTGGCGTTATGGACGCGGGTGGCGGCAAGCAGGCCGATGCCGACCGACACCAGCAGGTAGAGCACAACGAACCAGAGCAGCATCTCCGTCCTCCTGTCGCTAGCGCAGAATGGCGAAAACCAGCGCGCCGGCTGCAACTGCCAGCACGACCCACAGCAGATGACGGAGGCCGCGCACTTCGGCGGACAGGCTTTCGAGTTCGAGATTGGGCGCCGGCGTCGCGGTGGCGGTCAGCGCCTGATGCATCAGCCGTGGCAGGGTCGGCAGCAGCTTGGCCCAGCTTGCAGCTTCGCGCTTGATATTGTTCTCCAGGGCCAGCCAGCCCAGTTGCCCGCTCATCCAGCGTTCGAGGTAGGGCAGGGCCGTCTGCCACAGATCGAGGTCGGGATCGAGTTCGCGGCCCAGGCCCTCGATGTTGAGCAGTGTCTTTTGCAGCAGCACCAGTTGCGGCTGAACTTCGACATTGAACTGGCGTGAAGTCTGGAACAGGCGCAGCAGGACGCGGCCGAGCGAGATTTCCTTCAGCGGCCGGTCGAAGAAGGGCTCGCAGACGGAGCGGATCGCCGCCTCGAACTCATCGACACGGGTGTCTCTGGGCGCCCAGCCGGACTCGATGTGCACTTCGGCGACCCGCTTGTAGTCGCGGTGGAAGAAGGCGAGAAAATTCTGCGCCAGATAATTCTTGTCGACATCCGACAAGGTGCCGACGATGCCGAAATCGAGCGCGATGTAGCAGCCCTTGCGTTCGCCTTCGGTGACGACAAAGATGTTGCCGGGATGCATGTCGGCGTGGAAGAAGCCGTCGCGGAAGACCTGGGTGAAAAAGATCTCGACACCGGCGCGGGCCAGGCGCGGAATGTCCACGCCTTTTTCACGCAGCGTGTCGACCTGCGAAATCATCGTGCCGTGCATGCGTTCCATGACCATCACGCTGGTGGTGCACCAGTCCCAGTGCACTTCGGGCAGGATCAGCAGGTCGGAACCCTCGAAGTTGCGCCGCAGTTGCGAGCAGTTGGCCGCCTCGCGCATCAGGTCCAGCTCGTAGTGCAGGTATTTGTCGAACTCGGCGACTACCTCGCGCGGCTTGAGCCGCCGGCCATCCGCCCAGACGGTTTCCAGCAGGTTGGCGGCAACTTGCAGCAGGGCGATGTCATGCTCGATCACGGGCAGGATGCCGGGGCGCAGGATCTTCACCGCGACTTCGCGGCCGCCGTCCTTCTCGTGCAGTACCGCGAAATGCACTTGGGCTACCGAGGCCGAGGCCACCGGCTCGCGCTCGAACCTGGCGAAGACCTGGTCCACCGGTTTGCCGTAAGCCTTCTCCAGTTCGGCGATGGCCAGGTCCGACGAAAACGGCGGCACGCTGTCCTGCAGCTTCGCCAATTCGTCGGCGATATCCAGCGGCAGCAGGTCACGCCGGGTCGACAGCAACTGGCCGAACTTGACGAAAATCGGTCCCAGATCTTCCAGCGCCTGGCGCAGGCGCACGGCGCGTGGTGCCGAGAGATCGCGCCAGAACATCATCCGCTGCATCGCCTGGATGACGCGCGGCCAGAAGCCGAGCTCGAGTTCGTGTTCGAGGATCAGACTGTCTAGCCCGTAGAGATAGGCAACACGGGCGATGCGGATGAGGCGGAAGATGCGCAAGGGAGGGCTGGGGCAGACAATAAACGGGAAGTATAATTCACAGCCTACCGAAACACCCTGCATACTCAAGATATGGCTGTATCCAGCGCACCCATTCGCACCGCCGGCACTTCCTTCGATGTCCGCCAGCATCTCGCCGGCTTGCTGCGTGCCGCGCTGGCCAGGGTGGCACCCGAACGGGGCCTGACCGAAATCATTCTCGAACGACCGAAACAGGTCAGTCACGGCGACTTCGCCAGCAATCTGGCGCTGCAATTGGCGCGCGAGCTGAAAACCAATCCGCGCCAGATCGCCGAGCGCATGGTGCGCGAATTGCCGCCGTCGCCCTATGTGACGAAGGCAGAAGTCGCCGGCGCCGGCTTCATCAATTTCACCCTGACCCCCGCCGCGAGAACCGCCGTGGTTGGCGCGGTGCTTGCCGCCGGGCATGCCTTTGGCCGTGGCGCGGCGCGCAGCGGCAAGATGGCGCGTCGGCTGCAGGTCGAATTCGTTTCCGCCAACCCGACCGGCCCGCTGCATGTCGGCCACGGTCGGGGTGCGGCCTATGGAGCAAGCCTGGCCTCGTTGCTGGCCTTCGCCGGGTTTGAGGTGACGCGCGAGTATTACGTCAATGACGCCGGCCGGCAGATGGACATCCTCGCAGTTTCCGCCTGGCTGCGCTATCTCGAACTGTTCGACGAACCCGTGCCCTTTCCACCCAATGCCTATCAAGGCGGCTATGTGCGCGAAATGGCGGAACAGGTGAAGCTGGCCCACGGTGACCGCTATGTGCATCCGGCCGAAGCCGTGCTGGCCTGCGTCCCGGACACCGAAGATGCCGAGGCCCGGCTCGACGGACTGATTCTCGCCGGCAAGGATCTGCTGGGCGAGGACTGGATGTACATTCACGGCCATGTGCTGAACGAGCAACTGACGGATTGCCGCGCCGACCTTGAAGAATTCGGCGTGCATTTCGATGTCTGGTTCTCCGAGCGCAGCCTCTTCGAAACGGGCATGGTGGCGCGGGCCGTGGCGACGCTGGAAAAGTCCGGCCACATCTATCTGCAGGACGGCGCCAAGTGGTTCAACTCCACCGCCTTCGGCGACGAGAAGGACCGCGTGGTTCAGCGCGACAATGGCATTTACACGTATTTTGCGTCGGACATCGCCTATCACCTGAACAAGTTCGAACGCGGCTTCGACAAAGTGATTGACGTCTGGGGCGCCGATCACCACGGCTATATTTCGCGGGTCAAGGGCGCCCTCAGCGCTTCCGGGGCGAATGCCGAGCGGCTGGATGTGACGCTGGTGCAATTCGTCAGCCTGTTCCGCGACGGTCACAAGGTCTCGATGTCCACCCGCTCCGGCGAATATGTGACCTTGCGCCAGCTGCGCGCGGAAGTCGGCAATGACGCCTGCCGCTTCTTCTACATGTTGCGCAAATGCGATCAGGCACTGGATTTCGATCTCGACCTGGCGAAGTCGGAGAGCAATGACAATCCGGTGTACTACGTCCAGTACGCCCACGCCCGCATCTGCTCGGTGCTGGCGCAATGGGACGGCGATCAGGCGGCGCTGGCCCAGGCTGATCTGGCGCCATTGCAGCATGAGCGCGAATTTGCGCTATGCGCGCGGCTGGCCGAGTTTCCGGAACTGATCCAGATTGCGGCGCGCGACTATGCACCGCATGCGCTGGCTTTCTACCTCAAGGACCTGGCCGGCGATTTCCACAGCTGGTACAACGCCGAGCGGCTGCTGGTAGATGATGAGCCAACGCGCCTGGCGCGCCTGGCGCTGGCGCTGGCAACGCGCCAGGTATTGCAGAATGGACTTTCCCTGCTGGGAGTTTCGCAACCGGTGAGCATGTGATCATGGGTAAATTCGACAGGACCCGTTACAGAACTTCGGACAAAGCGGCGCGCGCGGCGTCGGCCATGCGCGGGCCGCGGAAGACCAGCAGCGGCGGCACGCTGCTCGGCATTTTCATCGGCCTCGTCATCGGCATGCTGATCGCCTTCGGCGTGGTCTGGTATCTCAACAAGTCGCCTCTGCCGTTCCAGCACAAATACGAAGGCGCACCCAAGACCGAAACGGATCAGCACGCGACGCCGGGCAGCACGGCGACTCCCGCGCCGCTGCCGGGCAAGCCCGGCGACAAGGCCGTCGATCGCCAGCGCTTCGAGTTCTACGGCATTCTCGAAGGCAACAAGCAGCCGAGCACGCCCGGCAGTGCCGCGCCGGCTGCGCCGCCGCCGGGGGTTACCATTGCGCCCGGGGTCGAAGTCAAGCCGGCGCCCAGCGAAACATTCTTTCTTCAGGTCGGCGCTTTCCAGAAAGCCGCCGACGCCGACAACCTCAAGGCCAAGCTGGCGCTGACCGGCCTTGAAGCCAGCGTGCAGGAAGTCAGCATTCCCGACAAGGGCACCATGCATCGGGTGCGCGTCGGCCCCTTCCGCGATCCCGAAGAAATGAACCGCGCACGCACTTTGCTGTCCCAAAGCGGGGTGCAAGGCACCGTCATCAAGCAGAAAGAGTAGGAGACGCGGATGCGGGCATGGCGTGGAGTTCTGGCGGGAGTGCTGACAACGCTTGGCCTGTGCCTGGCGCTTGGCGCCGGTGCGGTCGAACTGAAGCAGGATCGGGATTTCCGGCTGATCAATCCGCCGCTGGCGACCGACAGCAGCAAGATAGAGGTCATCGAGTTTTTCTGGTACGGCTGCCCGCACTGCTTTGATTTCGAGCCGGTACTGGCGGCGTGGGTGAAAAAGCTTCCCGCCGATGTCAGCTTCCGTCGCGTGCCGGCGATACGCCCCAACAACAAATGGACGCCGGACGCCAGGCTCTACTACACCCTGGAGGCCATGGATTTGCAGGAGAAACTGCATACCGACGTTTTTACCGCGATACACCTCGGTCGCCAGCGTCTCGATGACGAAAAAGTCATGTTCGAGTGGGTGGCAAGAAAGGGCATCGATCCAACGAAGTTCAGAGAGACCTGGTCCTCCTTCGGCGTCCAGAGCCGCGTCCAGCAGGCGCGCGAACTTAGCCAGTCATCAGGCCTGACCGGCGTCCCGGCGGTGGTGGTGCAAGGACGCTATCAGGCGATAACGCAGGGAAACTACGCGGAACTGATCGCTGTCGTCGACGCTTTGGTCGCCCGCGTTCGTGCCGAGGGCGGCAAACGGTAGTGCGTGTTTATGGTTGCGGCCGTAGCGCTTCACCGCACGCACACCTGCTACGCCGGATGATCGGCTGTTACGCCGACAGGCCCCGATTGCCGCGACCGGATTTTCGTTTGCCTATTTCTTCTTCGGCGCCGTGCTTTCGGTGAACATGTAAACCACCGCCGACCGCATTTCCGTGTCGGTGATGTCCGCCAGCCCTCCACGCGGGGGCATTGCGCCGCGTCCGTGAATTCCGGAAGCGATCACCTTGTCGAGGCCGCCGCTGACCCGGTTGATCCAGGCGTCCCGATCACCGATCTTCGGCGCTCCGTTGGCTCCGGTCAGGTGACAGTCGCCGCATTTTGCCTTCACCAGTTGCGCACCCGTGCGGGCCTTCTGGGGCGCCGCCTTGTTGACGGGCTCGGTCCAGTTGCCGCCGGACTGATTGACCATGTAAGTGATGGCGCGCTCCAGGTCCGGGCTGCTCAAGCCGGCATTGCCGCCGTGCGCCGGCATGTTGCGGATACCTTCCACGGCGTGCTTGCCGAGATTGGTCAGGCCCTGCGTTTTCCTTTTGGCCCACGCCGCCTTGTCACCGATGACCGGCGCACCCTTTTCGCCCGTCTTGTGGCAGGCAACGCAAACTTCCTTGGCGATGCTTTCGCCGCTGCGTTCCGCGCCTTGCGCCGGCGTCACGCCGAACGCGAACGGCATCGCCATCGCCAGCAGCGCGCCACGAACTGACGGCCTGGCCAGCATCCGGATCGATGAATTACCGCAATTGGGTAGTTTTCCAGACATTTTACGGACTCCCGCTATTATCAACACATAGCCACCATCGTACGTACCGCCTGAGAACACCGAGGTTCATGCCACAAGCCTGATACGCTCCCCACTCATTTATCGCCGACATGGCTTCTGTCGGAGCTTGTTTGACTATAGCCCAAATTAAACCCGGCCACACTTTCATACACTGATTTTCAAGTATAAAGCGAACAGCAGTTAGCCGGCATTACCGCATCCAGGGGAAAGGTGGAATCAGAAAAATGGCCAGAATCCTTATCGTCTTTTCAACGACAGACGGGCACACCGTGAAGATATGCGATCGACTGCGACAGGTGATCGAAAAGAATGCGCATCAGGCAAGCGTGGTATCGGTCGAGGACGTAGCGCAGACTGACCTGCGCGCTTTCGACAAGATAGTTGTCGGCGCCAGCATTCGCTATGGCAAGCACAGCAAGCTGGTCTTCGATTTCATCAGCAGCAACCTGCAGCTGCTGGACAGCAAGTCAAATGCGTTTTTCTCGGTCAATATCGTCGCCCGAAAGCCGGAAAAGAATCGCCCCGAAACCAACCCCTACATGCGCAAGTTTCTCAAGCGGATAGCCTGGCGTCCCAAGGAGTTGGCAGTCTTCGCCGGGAAACTGGACTACCCCAGATACAGTCCCTTCGACCGTTTCATGATCCGCTTCATCATGCTGATGACCAAAGGTCCAACCGATCCCGCGACGGTGGTCGAATTCACCGACTGGCAACAAGTGGAGGCGTTCGGCCAACTAATCAGCGAGATGTAGCAAGCGTATCCCGCGGCGTACCGGACTCTGTCAGCCAGGGATTTCGCGGCGTACCGCCAGCGCCGACTTTTCAACTGTTCATTCCGCCGTGAATCCTCCTCCCGTTCCCCAACCCCTCGATCTTGCGCGTGAGCGTTCGCTGCTGGTGACCTTGGCCGGCATCCAGTTCGCCCACATTCTCGACTTCATGGTCATGATGCCGCTGGGCCCGATCCTGATGCGGGAACTTGCAGTCGGCACCCATGAGTTCGGCCTGCTGGTGTCCGCCTACACTTTCAGCGCCGCCTTCACCGGCGTGCTGGCGGCAGTGTTCGTCGATCGCTTCGAGCGCAAGCGGATGCTGCTGACCATGTTTTCCCTGTTCGCCCTGGCCACCCTGGCCTGCGGCCTGGCGCCCGGTTATGGCACCCTGCTGCTGGCGCGCGGCACGGCGGGCGCGTTCGGCGGCGTGCTCGGTTCGATGGTGCAGACCATGGTCGGCGACCTGATCCCCTTCGAGCGCCGCGGCCGGGCCAGCGGCACCATCATGTCGGCGTTTTCCTTGTCGACCGTGGCCGGGGTGCCGCTGTCCCTGTATCTCGCCAATCATTTCGGCTGGCGCTTTCCGTTCATTTTCATCGCGGCGCTGTCCTGCGCTTTCCTGCTGCTCGGCTGGAAGATGCTGCCGGCGCTGCGCGGACATTTGCCGACGGCCACCGTCAGCGAAACCGAGCGTGCCCATCCGCTGGCGGCGATGGCGGCCGTGCTGCGCGACGCCAACCATCTGCGGGCGCTGGTCTTCATGGCCCTGATCATGTTCTCCGGCTTTACCGTGATTCCCTACATCACCATCTACATCACGGCGAACGTCGGCATCCGCCAGGAAGACATTCCGCTGATCTATCTGTTCGGCGGCTGCGCCACCTTCTTCACCTCGCGCCTGGTCGGCCGCCTCGCCGATGCCCACGGCAAGATCCGGGTCTACCGCTGGATGGCGCTGTGCTCGATGGTACCGCTGCTGGTGCAGACGCACCTGATGCCGGTGCCGCTGTGGCTGATGATTGTCTGTTCGACGGTGTTTTTCATTTTCGTTCCGGGACGCATGGTGCCGGCCATGGCGATTGTCACCTCGGCGGTGCAACCCCGCCTGCGCGGAACCTTCCTGTCGATGAACGGCGCCGTGCAGCAACTGGCTTCGGGCGCCGCGTCCTGGCTCGGCGGGGCGATGATTGCCGCCGACGCGTCAGGCCATATCGTCGGCTATGACCGGGTCGGCTACCTGGCAGTGGCTGCCACGCTGACCGCGATGGTGTTCGTCGGACAGATCCGGATGCACACCGGCGCGCAGCCGACCCGCCAATAAACCTGACGACGATCCGCGTCAGAAACGGTCGAGCACCTTCTCCAGTTTCTTCCAGTTGTCGCCCGTATCCTTGGCCGCCTTGTCAAGCATCTGGCTGTCCACCGCGGGCATCTTGTCGCCCTCCTTCTGTCCGTTCGCGGTGTCGGCGGTGGCAGTGGCGGGGGCAACATCGGGCGGGCTTTCCTTGTCCTGGCGAGTGGCGTAGTCGCGTGCTTTCGATGCCTGTCTGGAGGATGCGCTTTGCTTGCTGCCTTCCTCTGCCTGGCAAGTGGCGAATGCCAGGAGCGAAAGGACTGCCGTGCCGGTCACAATCAGTCGATGGGTTTTCATGAGTGGCTCCCGAGTCAAAATTTGTCGTCCCGGTTCCGGGTGTTCACTCCGGATCATAGCTTCATAGCCGCGCGGCAACAAGGCGCGGCGGGGGCTAGTCGCTGCCGTGCCGGCGCAGCGCGAGACGAAGATCGATGGTGCCGATGTCGGTCCCCGTCGTCAGCGTGAAGCCGAGGTCGCGGGCGAGATGCTGCATGCGCAGGTTTCCGGCCAGGGTTTCGCCACGCAGCTCGCCGATGCCGCGGCCGCGGGAGTAATCGATGATGCTGGCGAGCAGCAGTCGGCCAAGCCCCTGGCCCTTGATTTCGGAACGCACGACGATGGCGAAATCGGCCACCGCGTTGTCCGGATCGGCCATGGCGCGAACCTCGCCGAGCGAGCGCTCGACGCCGTCGCTGCCGCGCTCTATCGCCACCAGGGCCATCTCGCGATCGTAGTCGATCTGGGTAAAGCGGGCGAGCTGGGAGCGTGGCAGATTGCGCATCGCGCCGAAAAAGCGCATGCGCGAATCCTCGGCATCCAGCGAGTTGAGAAGATCGCCGAGGGTGGCCTCGTCTTCCGGGCGTATGGGCCGGATCAACAGCCGGCGACCCCGCCAATCCACTATCCGCTCCAGCTCCTGCGGATAGGGGCGGACCGCAAAGCGCCTGAAGCCGAGCTTGCGCCCCCTCTTCTCGACGCGGATGCGGACGTCCAGCGCAACCACTCCCGACGTCTCGACATGCACCGGGTCGAGCTCGATGCCGGCTACCCCGTCGATATCCGTCAGCAGTTGCGACAGGTGCACCAGCGCCGCGCCCAGGGCCGACTCCAGCGCCTCGCGCTCTTTGTCGGCAACCGCCCTGGCAAAATGACTGCGCGCCACCAGGTCGCGCGCCAGCATCCTGTTGAGCGGCGGCAGGGCCGCTACCAGGGCGCCCTCTCGGGCTCCGGCGGCGGAACTCGGGCCGATGAAAATCACCGGGCCGAACACCGGGTCGTCGGCAACGCCGATACGCAGCGCAGCACTACCGCTGCGCGCGGCGCTGGGCCGCACCCGGTAGCCGCTGACGCGAACGCCGGGGCTGAGCCGACGCGCGGTGGTGCGCAGGCCGCGCGCGGCAATGTGGATGTCCGCCGGCGAGCGCAGTCCGGTCGCCACCTGTTCATGCTCCACGGCGTTGGCAAGTGACAGGGCGAGATCCACCGGATAGCCGATTTCATCCGCGGCGTGCAGCGCCGCATCGACGCTGCGTGCCACGGGATACTCGGCAGCGTCGATGCCGTAGGCCTGCAACAGCCGCCTCGCCTCGCGCGCCGGCAGGGTGTCCGCGCCGGCATCGATCGCTTCGGCGACTATGCGGCGGGCGGTTTCGATGTCCGGGGTGAAACCCTCCGCCACCGAAGGCGGCATTTGCGCCAGCAATTCGCGGTTGCGTTCGTAATTGACGATGCCGCTGAAGATCGCAATGGCTTTTTCCGGCGACTCATGGCTCAACACGCCGTTCGCCGCCGCAATCTGTTGCGCTTCGAGCATCGCGGCGCCACCCACCCAGCAGGTAAAGACGTTGCGTTCCGTGGTTTTGGCGACTTCGCAGATGGCCCTGGCGACCTCGTTGCCGGGGGCGAACGGCGACGGCGAGTAGACCGTCAGCACGGCGTCCGTTTCAGGGTCGGCGAGCACCGCAGCTAGCGCTGCGGCCCAGTTCTGCGGCGCGATGTCGCCCGGCAGGGCCAGCGGATTGCTTAGTCGCGAGCGGGTCCGCAGCACTCCGCCGATTTGCTTCAGGGTGTCTTTGGACAAATTGGCGAGGCGGCCGCCGGAACGCAGCAGCGCATCGCCGGCAATGCGTCCGAGGCCGTGACCATTGGCAAGAATGGTCAGGCGCTCGCCGTGCAGGGTGCGCACCCGCGCCAGTGCCTCGGCCGCGTCGAACAAGTCATCCAGGGTATCGACACGAATCCAGCCGGCGCGGCGCAGGGCGGCTTCGTAGACATCGTCGGTGGTGAATGGCGTCGTCGCCGAAAGCCGGGTCTCGACCCGCGTGCCGCGAATGGCGACGACCGGCTTGTTGCGTGCCGCGGCGCGCGCCGCCGACATGAACTTGCGTCCGCCGGTGATGGCGTCGAACTGCACCAGGATGGCTTCGGTATCCGGGTCGGCGGCAAGCCAGTCGAGCACGTCGGCGAGGTCGACATCGATGCTGGCGCCCAGGTGCAGCACCGACGAAAAGCCGATGCCCTTGCTGCAGGCGCGATCGAGCACCGCCGCGGCGACCGCCGTCGATTGGGCAACCAGGGCGATCTTGCCCGCCGTTGCGGTGGCCGAAGCCACGCTGGCGTTTAGGCCGCTGGCGGGAACGACAAGGCCGCCGCTGCCCGGACCGAGAACACGCGTCAGGGTCGGCCGCGCCGCATCGAGGATGGCCTTGTGCGCCTCTGCCACCTGGCTGGAATTCATCTTGCCCCGCAGCGACGGACCGACGATCACGGCACGCGTGCCACGGGCGCCGAGTTGGGCGATGATTTGCGGCACATCGCCCAGCGCCGCGCAGATGATGGCCAGATCGGGCACGGCCTCCAGTTCGTCGATATGGATGTGGGCGCCGATGCCGAACAGCGAGTGCTTCTTTGCCGTAACACGACTGATCGGTCCGGCGAATCCGCCGCCGGCCAGGTTGCGCAGTACGACCTCGGCATAGCGGCTCGCGCCGTCGGCGCCTTGCGCGCCGGAGCTTCCGCTGTGCGGCTCGGCGTCGAGTACGACAGCAATCGATTTTGGACGAAAGAGAAATTCGAGATTGCGGACGGTCATTTTTCTTGTGTCCCTCGCGCGAGGCGGGGGGCGGTATCCCGGTGATGTTGATTCCGTTCGCGCAAAGCAAGCGGAACGCGGGTAATTGTGCCACAGCGGTCGTGCGCGGCCCGCTGGAAACTCAAGAGTCGGCGCTGGCCGGACGGCAAGTACAATGCACCTGCCATGACGCCCACCGCCGTCGCTCCTGACTTCACTGACACCTTCATCACCCGCTGGCAAGCCGCCGGTGGCAGTGAGCGCGCCAACTACCAGCTCTTCATTACCGAGCTGTGCGAACTGCTCGGCCTGCCCAAGCCCGAGCCGGCGCAGGCAGAAGCGAGTGACAACGCTTACGTCTTCGAGCGCCGCGTCACCTTCAGGCACGGCGACGGCTCCAGCTCGAATGGTTTCATCGACTGCTACCGTCGCGCCGCTTTCATCCTCGAAGCCAAGCAAACGAGGCTTGCGGAAACCGTCGGCAAGGTCTTCGACGACGCCCTGCTGCGCGCCCGCGGCCAGGCCGAGAACTACGCCCGTGCCTTGCCGGCCGACGAAGGCCGGCCGCCCTTCCTGATCGTCGTCGATGTCGGCAACGTCATCGAGCTGTACGCTGAGTTTTCGCGCAGCGGAGCCACCTACACGCCTTTTCCCGATCCGCGTTCGCATCGCATCCGGCTCGCCGATCTGCGCGACGAAACCATTCGCGCGCGCCTTGCCGCCGTCTGGCTCGAGCCGCTCAGCCTCGACCCCGCCACGGCCACGGCCAAAGTCACGCGCGAGATTGCCGCGCACCTGGCCGAAGTCGCCAAAGCATTGGAGCAGGCGGGCCACGCCGCCGAAACCGTCGCCGGCTTCCTCACCCGCTGCCTGTTCAGCATGTTCGCCGAGGATGTCGGACTGATTCCCAAGGGCAGCTTCAGCGAATTGCTGGCAAGCCTCAAGGACGACACCACGCAATTCGTGCCGCTGGTTGGCGCGCTGTGGCAGGAAATGGACGTCGGCGGCTATTCGGTCGTGCTGCGCAAGACGCTGCCGCGTTTCAACGGCAAGCTGTTCAAGCAACCCGAAGTTTTGCCTCTCACGAAACAACAAATCGCCCTGCTGCTCGAAGCCGCGAAAGCCGACTGGACGCAGGTCGAACCCGCCATCTTCGGCACCCTGCTGGAACGCGCGCTCGACCCGCAAGAGCGCCACGCGCTGGGCGCCCACTACACGCCGCGCGCCTACGTCGACCGCCTGGTGCAGCCGACCGTGATTGAGCCGCTGCGGCAGAGCTGGGCCTATGTGCAGGGCGCCGCCGTGCTGCTCGCCAATGAGGGCAAGCAATCGGCCGCCATCGCCGAGATCCGCGCCTTCCACCACAAGCTGTGCAGCCTGCGCGTGCTCGATCCGGCCTGCGGCAGCGGCAACTTTTTGTACGTCGCGCTGGAACACCTGAAGCGCCTCGAAGGCGAAGTGCTCAACCAGTTGCACGACATCGGCCACGGCCAGGCCCAGCTCGAAACCGAAGGCTTCGCGGTTGACCCGCACCAGTTCCTCGGTCTCGAACTCAACCCGCGCGCCGCCGCGATTGCCGAACTGGTGCTGTGGATCGGCTACCTGCAATGGCATTTCAGGACGCGCGGCGCCGGCCTGCCGCCGCAGCCGGTGCTCAAGGACTTCCGCAACATCGAATGCCGCGACGCCGTGCTGGCCCACGACGGCATCGACTTCGTACTCGACGACAAAGGCATGGCGGTCAGCCGCTGGGATGGAAGAACCCTGAAGAAGCATCCCGTCACCGGCGAGGATGTACCCGACGAAACGGCGCGTGTGGCGCTGGAGCGTTACCGCAATCCGCGTCAGGCCGAATGGCCGGCGGCCGACGTGGTGGTTGGCAATCCGCCGTTCATTGGCAAGCTAAAAATTCGCGCTGCGCTTGGCGACGGCTATGTCGATGCGCTGCGCGGCGCGTGGCCGGCAGTACCCGAGTCGGCCGACTTCGTCATGTTCTGGTGGCACCACGCCGCGCAACTCGTCGCGCGGGGTAGCTTGGCGCGCTTCGGTTTCATTACCACTAATAGCGTGACGATGACCTACAACCGCCGCGTGGTGCAGGGTGCACTCAACCAGAGCCTGCATCTTGCTTTTGCCGTGCCCGATCATCCCTGGGTCGATAGTGCCGACGGCGCAGCCGTGCGCATTGCGATGACGGTCGCCGCGCCCGGCGTCGGCGAAGGCCGGCTATGCACCGTGAGTGCCGAGCGCGAAGGCAAGGGCGAAGGGCTGGACGTGGAACTCGCGGAGAAGATCGGCACGATTCACGCCGACTTGAGCATTGGCGCTAACGTCGCTGCAGCTAACGCGTTAAAGGCAAATGATGGTGCGAGCATTCTCGGCGTCATTCCACATGGAGAGGGATTTTTAGTCACTCCGAGGGAAGCCAGTACTCTCGACGGTGGGGCTTTGCTTCGTCCCTATCGCAATGGCAAGGATCTGACAAACCGACCCCGTGGCGTGTTGGTGATCGACACATTCGGTTTGAGCGAAACCGAACTCCGACAGCGTTACCCGGCAACGTGGCAATGGCTGCATGATCGGGTCAAACCAGAGCGCGACCAAAATCCACGCAAAGCTCGCCGCGAAAGCTGGTGGTTGTTTGGCGAGAACCAACCACGGATGCGCGTTGCTCTGGATGGTCTTGCGCGTTACATCGCAACCACTATGACGGCAAAACATCGGGTTTTTCAGTTTCTCGACTGCCCGATACTTCCTGACCAAATGCTTGTAGTGATCGCCCTTGACGATGCTTATTTCCTTGGTGTGCTATCGAGCCGCGTCCATGTCGTTTGGGCGCTGGTGCAAGGCGGTACGCTGGAAGATCGGCCGCGCTACAACAAATCCCGCTGCTTCGAAACCTTCCCCTTTCCCGTCGCTACGCCCGAGCAACAAGCACGCATCCGCGACCTCGCCGAGCAGATCGACGCCCATCGCAAGCGCGTGCTTGCGGCGCACGAAGACCTGACGCTGACCGGGCTCTACAACGTCATGGTGAAAGTCGGCGCTGGCGACACGGCGCTGACGGCCAAGGAAAAGCTGATCCACGAAAAAGGCCTCGTCGCCGTGCTCAAGCAACTGCACGACGAACTCGATGCCGCCGTGCTCGATGCCTATGGCTGGCATGACCAGCCAAACGAGCAAACCCTGCTCGAACGCCTCGTCGCCCTCAACACCCAGCGCCGCGCCGAGGAAGCGCAAGGCCACATCCGCTGGCTGCGCCCCGAATTCCAAGAAAAAGGGGCCAGGCTCGAATTTGGTGAGGCGCTAAATTCGAACCAGGCCCCTTTTTCTTTCCCGGCTCCGGCCCGCGCGCCGACCCAGCAACAATGGCCACAAACGCTCCCCGAACAATTCGCCGCCGTCGCCAGAATCCTCACCGACTCGCCCACCGCGCAAGCCGAAGCCCAACTCGCCGCCAACTTCACCGGCAAAGGCCGCTGGAAATCCCGCCTGCCCGACATCCTCGCCGCTCTCGAAGCCCTCGGCCGCGCCCGCCGTCTGGATGACGGGCGGTGGATGGGATAAGCTTGCGTTTCAGCGAAACCGACATCAAGGAGAAGTCATGTCCACCGCCGATCCCAGCCTGAGTCAAACCGACTTGCGCCGTCTTGAGAAACTGGCCAGTGCCGCCGGACGCACGCCGCGCGCAATGCTGAAATTCGTCCTGCGTGACGGCTTTGCCGAGACCGAGCAGGTAGTGCACGCCGTGCACGCCGGACGCGCGGATGTGGCAGCAGGGCGCACGCGCACACATGCAACGGTCATGGGTGAGGCCGCAGCGATGCTGTCGGGCCATGCCAAGTCACAAAAAGCGGCTTGATTGGTCGGCGACCGCTGCGCGCGAGTTCATCGACGGCCTCGCCCATATTGCCGAGGACAGTCCGCAGGGCGCGAGCCTCGTCAAGAATCGCATAGATCGCGCGGGACGTTTTCTCGAACAGAATCCGCGCATGGGCAAACCCGGAGTCGTCGCCGGAACGCGCGAGTATCCCGTGCCGAAGACACGCTACACGCTGATCTACGAAGAAGGCGTCAACGCAATCCACATCTTGCATTGCTGGCACCAGAGTCGTCAGCGAATTGTCGGCGGCGCTTGACGCATATGCGATCATCCGCGCCATGAAAACCACCGAATTGCTCCAGTCGCTGACGGACGCGCAGGTCGACTACGTGCTGGTGGGCGGGCTGGCGGTCCAGTTGCACGGCTATATGCGCAGCACCTTCGATATCGATCTGGTGCTGGCAATGAACGATGAAAACCTGGCGCGATTCGTCGACGTCGCCAAGCGGCACCGGCTGACGCCCGGAATTCCGGTGACTATCGAATCGCTGCGGGATGCCGACCAGATCGAACGCTGGCATCGCGAAAAGGGCATGCTGGCGTTTTCCCTGCGCGAGCCGCAGGCCGGTGGTGGTGTTGTCGATGTGATCGTGCGGCCCGAGGTTTCGTTCGAAAGACTGATGGCCAACGCGGTTGCCGGCGATCTGTTCGGCAGGCATGTACCGATCGCGTCGATCGATGATCTGCTGGTGATGAAGCGCGCCGCGAACCGGCCCAAGGACCGGCTGGACATCGCGGCACTGGAAAAGATCAAGCGCGGGGAAGACCCGAATGTTTGAAAACATCCACCCGCCCGTCACGATCCCGCAGGACTTGATGCTCGCGCGCCTGGCTCAATCCGAGCAGATGCGGGAGTTCTTCATCCAGATGTGGTTGCAAAATCCGGCGCTGGCGAAGCAGGCCGGGGCGCGGGTGGCCACACTGCTCGCCGTTGCGCCAGCGCCGACTGTCGAGCCGCGCGACGGCCCGGACTTGCCTTAGACGCTTACCGCGTCCACCACGCCGCCGCGACGAATAGCACGACGGCGATGGCCAGGTAAACCTTCCACGGCCGCTCCTTCTCCGCATACGGGTCGGTCAGGGCGCGCTCGGCGCCTTCCGGCAGTTGCGCCAGTTGGGTCAGCGAGGTGCCGAAGGGAATGTTGATGCGCGCTCGCGCATTCACCGCCCAGCCGTTGGCGTCGAGTATCGGGCCGAGGTTGCGGCTGCGCAGCTTGAACCAGGCGAGCACCATGGCCGGCGCGGAAATCAGCAGCATCAGGCCGCCGAGGGCCAGCGGTATCTGCCACCACTTGAGGGCGAGCAGTCCGGTCATGACTCCGGCCAGGACGGTTCCGATGGCGCCGACGGCCAGCCCGATGGCGGCGAAGATGCCGGCGAACTTGCCGACATCGAAGGCCTGCTGGGCGGCGGGTTTGGCGGGCGCCTCGCCTTTCTTGCCGACGCCGACAGCGGTTTCCCCAAGCTTGCCTTCGATGGCGGCCGCCTTGCTCGCTGCGATCTTCTGCAGTTGTTCGCCGACCATGCGCATCAGGCGCCTGTAGGGCGACCAGAAGGCCTGGCGCAGGCTGATCGGATGCTCGACCAGTTTGGTGATGGTGGCGTTCCAGTCGCGGCCCTGGCGGTCGTAGAACACGCCGTTGCGGCCCGTCATCAGCTGATCGGAATCGCCGGCGGTGAAGGCGGCCGCGATCGACAGTTTTTCGCCGCCGTTTTGTCCAATGCGGACGCAGTCGCAATACACCAGGCAGATGCGGGAAAGCCCGGCAAGCGCGGCATGTTTCGCCGCGTCATTGACCGCGACGCAGAGTTCGGCGGAGCGGCCGTCGAGATACAAGGTGCCGATCTGGAATGTCGCCTTGCCTTGGTGCGTATAGAAATCGCGGAAGGCGACGAAGTTGTTGGCCAGCGGCAGCAGGTCGCGCACGTAGCGAGCCAGACGTTCGAGATCGCGCACGGCCTGCGCCTCGGGCGGCACGCCGGCAGGTTTGGCGGTCTGCCAGGCGACGAATACGGCGAGCTGGTCCTGCACCGCCAGCCAGTCGCTTTCCGTGAGTGCAGTGCGGGCGCCGAGAAGCGGCACAACGGCAGCCTCGCGGAGGATGGCAATGCGCGCGGTCCACGCCGGGTTGATGCCCGAGTTGATGTCGGCGCTCAAGGGCACCGTAGCGCCAGCGCCGACTCTTGCCAGTGGCAGTGCGGCGATATCCGCGTGTGCGGCGGAAAGCGCGCTGGCACCCAGGGATTTCAGTGCGTCGTCCGACGCATTCAGCGCGTCGCCGGCGCGCACGTCGAAGGCCGCCAGGCGACAACGGACGAAGAAGTCGTCGAGCTTTTCCTTGACGGCGGCGACAGCGGCGCAGGCCGCTTCGGTGGCCTCGCCGAGCGGCTTTGCCGCGCTGCCGGAAGCTTCCCATGCCGCTAGTGCGCGGGCCGCGTAGTCGGCCTCGGCGGCACTCGCGGCAGCGACCGTAATCAAGGTTTGCCCGTCGCCCAGCAGGCCGCGTGCGGCGGCGATCAGCGGCGCGCCGCTTGCGTCATCCTTGATGGCGGCGAGCGGCACGCCGTCGAGTTGTTGCGCCAAGACGCCGGGATCGGCAAGACGGGCTGCCGCCCAGTCGATGGCCGCCAGCAGTTCCGGGGCGCGAACATGGCCATCGCTGTCGCTGTCGATCAGCGCCAGCGTCTGCGGATCGAACTCGATGCCCTTGACCGGGCAGGACAGCGCGACCCAGAGTTTCTGGTCGAGTTCCCTGAGGGCGAGCAGGTCGGCGGCGGTATCGATGCGCACCTGGTCGAAGCCGCCGGCGCGGAAGAACTTGAAGGTGTGCGGCACGATCAGGCTCCTTCACCCACGAAGGGGTTGCTGCGGCGTTCTTCGCCAATAGTCGACATCGGCCCGTGGCCGGAAATGAATTTGACATCGTCGCCCAGCGGCCACAGCTTGTGGTGGATGGAGTCGATCAGCGCCCGGTAATCGCCGCGCGGAAAATCGGTGCGGCCGATCGAACCGGCGAAGAGCACATCGCCGGTGATGGCGAGTTTCGACGGGGCATGGAAGAACACCACATGGCCCGGCGTGTGGCCGGGCGTGTGCAGCACTTGCAGGGTTTCCTTGCCGACAGTGACCGTGTCGCCGTCGTCGAGCCAGCGATCCGGCGTGAAGGCTTGTGCCAGCGGGAAGCCGAAGGCGCGGCTTTGCGCCACCAGCTGGTCGATCCAGAAGCTCTCTTCGCGTTGCGGACCCTCGATCGGCACGCCCAGGCGGGTCGCCAGTTCGCCGGCGGCGCCGGCATGGTCGATGTGGCCATGGGTGAGCAGGATCTTCTCGATCGTCACGCCCAGCCTGGCGGCGGCAGCCAGCAATTTTTCGCTGTCGCCGCCCGGATCGACCAATGCGCCTTTCATGGTTTCGGCGCACCAGAGCAGGGTGCAATTCTGTTCGAAGGGAGTGACGGGGATGATGCGATATTCCATGCAAATGCTCCTATCCGCTACGGCGAGGATAGCGTCTTATGCTCGACCGCCTTGTAGCGCTTTGTTTCATCAGTCGGCGAGTCCGCGCCGGTAGTGGATGGCTTCGGCGACATGCGCCGAATTGATCTGCTTCATGCCGGCCAGATCGGCGATGCTGCGGGCCACTTTCAGGATGCGATGATAAGCCCTGGCCGTGAGCGCAAGGCGTGCCATGGCCTGTTTCAGCAGTTGCGCGCCGGCAGCGTCAGGGCGCGCGTGCAGCTCGATTTCGTCCGGGCCGAGCAGCGCATTGGGCTTGCCCTGGCGTTCGATCTGGACAGTACGTGCCGCCGTGACGCGAGCGCGCACCGTGGCCGATGATTCGCCATCGCCGCGACCGGATAAATCGGCTTCGGCCACGGCCGGCACATCGAGCATCAGGTCGATGCGGTCGAGCAAGGGGCCGGAGAGCTTGCCGCGGTAGCGCGCCACCTGGTCCGGGGTGCAGCGGCATTTGCCGGTGGCATGACCGAGCCAGCCGCAGGGGCAGGGATTCATCGCCGCCACCAGCTGAAAGCGCGCCGGAAACTCGGCGCGGCGCGCGGCGCGGGCGATGTGAATCTGCCCGGTTTCCAGCGGTTCGCGCAGCGCTTCGAGCACGCCGCGCTGGAACTCGGGCAGTTCGTCGAGGAACAGCGTGCCGTTGTGCGCCAACGATATCTCGCCCGGACGCGGCGTGCCGCCGCCGCCGACCAGTGCGGCGCTGGATGCAGAGTGGTGAGGCGCCCTGAACGGGCGCTGGTTCCAGTGCGCGAGCTTGAAACTGCCTGCCAGTGAATGCACGGCCGCGCTTTCCAGCGCTTCCGCCGCCGTCATGGGCGGCAACAGGCCCGGCAGGCGCTGCGCCAGCATCGACTTGCCGGCGCCCGGCGGCCCGCTCATCAGGAGTGAATGCCCGCCTGCCGCCGCCACTTCGAGCGCGCGCTTGGCTTGCGCCTGACCCTTGACTTCGGCCAGGTCGGGATAGCGGGCAAAAGTCGGCGCTGGTGCTACGGCGAAGGCAGCGAGAATCTCGCGGCCGGCGAGGTGGGCGCAGACCTGCAACAGGTTCTGCGCCGGCAGGATGCTCATGCCGGCGATCAGCGCGGCTTCCGGCGCGCTTTCCAGGGGCAGGACAAAGGCGCGTGCGGTGTTGTGCTTAGTGTCGTTGTGTGGCCCGGCTTCGTGCCGGATCGCTGCGCACATGGCCAGCGTGCCGCGCACCGCGCGCAGCTCGCCGGAGAGCGCCAGTTCGCCGACGAATTCGTGGTCAGCCAGGGTGGCGGCCTTGATCTGGCCCGAGGCGATCAGGATGCCCAGCGCAATCGGCAGGTCGAAGCGGCCGGACTCCTTGGGCAAATCCGCCGGCGCCAGATTGACGGTGATGCGCCGCTGCGGAAACTCGAAGCCGCAATTCTGGATCGCGGCACGCACGCGGTCGCGGGCTTCCTTGACTTCGGTGTCGGGCAGGCCGACCAGGGTGAATGAAGGCAGGCCCGCCGCAAGATGGACTTCGACGGTCACTTCCGGGGCCGCGAGGCCCGCCAGCGCCCGTGAGCGGAGAACGGCGAGCGCCATCGGCGGCTTTACGTCTGACCCGGGTTCGGTTTGTTCCTGGCTTCCAGTTCGGCAACGAGCGCCTCGAGCGCCACGAGTTTTTCCCGCGTGCGGGTCAGAACCTCGCGCTGCACATCGAACTCTTCGCGGGTCACCAGATCGAGTTTGGCAAACACGCCGGAGAGCACCGCGCGCATGTGCTTTTCGACGTCGCCGGCCGGTGTTGCCGCCAGCAGGGAGGACACGCGGGCGGACATTTCATCGAGTAATTTTGGATTGAGCATGGTCTTGAGGACTTTGCGGCGACGAATAAAGTCTAGCACAGCGCCGGACCGGCCCGCCGCTGACACATGGCGCGGCACCACTATGGTGCAGCCAGCCCGGCGTTGGTGCGCTGCTTGGTGCAGTGCCAACCCGGCATTGTCCGAAGAAGTAGTCATGACCTTGATTTATAGGCCACTAATCTTGCTGGCACGGTCTCTGCATTAAGGCAGCTGTAATTTCTAATTCTCTCTCAAGGAGCATCATCATGCGCAAAACCTTACTAGCTGTTGCCGTAGCTGGAGCCTTCTCTCTTCCTGCTGTCGTGATGGCGCAAGCCGCCGCACCGGCCAGCCCACATACGCTTACCGGCAACGTGGGCCTCGTTTCCAACTATATTTTCCGTGGCATCAGCCAGTCCGCAGGCAAACCTGCACTGCAAGGCGGGTTCGACTACGCGCATAAGAGCGGCCTGTACGCCGGAACGTGGGCGTCGAATGTGAACTGGGTTGCCGACAACTACGGCGGCGCAGGTCTGCCCTCCGCATCCAACAGCCTCGAGATCGACGTATACGGTGGCTACAAGGGCACGATCACTGGCGATCTCGGCTATGACCTCGGCCTGATCACCTACAACTATCCGGGGAGCAACACCACGGTCGGCGGTACCTTCATCAAGCCGGACAGCACGGAGATTTACGGCGCCCTGAGCTGGAAGTGGCTGACGATCAAATACTCGCACTCGACCACCTCGCTGTTCGGTTGGACCAAATTCGCCGGCACAGTCAACGACAACACCAATGGCAGCGGCTACCTTGAAATCAATGGCGCCTTTGATCTGGGCGGTGGCTGGGGCGTCAGCGCTCATGTCGGCGATCAGAAGATCAAGGGCAACGGTCCGGCGTCCTACACCGACTACAAGCTCGGCGTAACCAAGGACGTGGGCTACGGCGTTTTCGGCCTGGCTCTGACGGCGACCAATTCGAATGGAAGCTGCACCGCCGGCGCGCCAAGCACGGCTAACGACGTGTACTGCTGGGGTACCGCCCCCGGCAAGTCGGCGTACGACTCCGGCAAGTCCGCCGCCGTGCTCAGTTTCTCAAAGACGTTCTGATTCTTGATTGAAATTCCGCCGCCGACCCGGCCGGCGTCGGCGGGATGAAACGCGAAATTACTCATCTTCCTCCAATTCATAAAGGAAACAGCCATGAAACTCGTCACCGCCATCATCAAGCCGTTCAAGCTTGACGAGGTACGCGAGGCTCTTGCCGCCGTCGGCGTGCAAGGGATCACCGTCACCGAGGTCAAGGGGTTCGGCCGGCAGAAAGGTCACACCGAACTCTATCGCGGCGCTGAATACGTCGTCGATTTTCTGCCCAAGGTCAAGGTCGAAGCCGCCATTCGCGACGACATGCTGGACCAGGTCATAGAAACCATCGAGAAAGCGGCCAGCACCGGCAAGATCGGCGACGGCAAGATTTTCGTCTTCGACGTTGAACAAGTCATCCGCATCCGCACCGGCGAAACCGGTGAGGAAGCGCTGTAAGGGAGAGCCAGCATGAGAAAGATCCTAGCTACACTGCTGACGGTGATTGCCGTCGGACTGGGCGGCGGCGCCTCAAGCGCCTGGGCCGACGACAAGGCCGCCGCACCCGCGGCAGCCCCTGCTGCGACTGCGACTGCGGCTCCAGCCGCCGACGCGCCCGCAGCCGCGGCGGTTGCACCTGCCGCTGCCGCGCCAACGCCGACGCCAAACAAGGGCGACAACGCCTGGCTGATGGTGTGTACCGCGCTCGTGATCCTGATGAGCATCCCGGGCCTCGCGCTGTTCTACGGCGGCCTGGTGCGCAGCAAGAACATGCTGTCGGTGCTGATGCAGGTGTTCGTGACGTTCTCGGTGATCAGCGTGCTGTGGGCGGTGTATGGCTACAGCGTGGCCTTCAGCGAGGGCAACGCCTTCTTCGGCAGCCTCGACAAGCTGTTCCTCAAAGGCATCACGCCGGATTCGGTCGCCGCCACCTTCAGCAAGGGTATCGTCGTCTCCGAGTTCATCTTCGTTGCCTTCCAGGGCGCCTTCGCCGCCATTACCTGCGGCCTGATCGTCGGCGCCTTCGCCGAGCGCATCAAGTTCTCCGCGGTGCTGCTGTTCATGGTGCTGTGGTTCACCTTCAGCTACCTGCCGATCACGCACATGGTCTGGTACTGGGCGGGTCCGGACGGCTACGTCAGCGCCGAGGCAGCCGACAAGTTGAATGCCACGGCCGGCTTCATGTTCCAGAAGGGCGCGCTCGACTTCGCCGGCGGCACGGTAGTGCATATCAATGCCGCCATCGCCGGCCTGATCGGCGCCTATCTGCTGGGCAAGCGGGTCGGCTACGGCAAGGACTCGATGGCGCCGCACTCGCTGACCATGACCATGATGGGCGCCTCGCTGCTGTGGTTCGGCTGGTTCGGCTTCAACGCCGGTTCCGCGCTCGAAGCCAACGGCACGGCGGCTCTGGCCTTCATCAATACCTGGCTGGCAACCGCTGTCGCGGCGACCTCCTGGATGGTGGCGGAATGGCTGATCAAGGGCAAACCCTCGATGCTCGGTGCGGCTTCCGGCGCGGTTGCCGGCCTGGTGGCGATCACTCCGGCGGCCGGCTTCGTCGGTATCGTCGGCGCGCTGGTCATCGGTCTCGCGGCTGGCATCATCTGCCTGTGGGGTGTCAATGGCCTGAAGAAGCTGCTCGGCGCGGACGACTCGCTCGACGTGTTCGGCGTGCATGGCGTTGGCGGTACCCTCGGTGCGCTGCTGACCGGCGTGTTCGCGGCGCCCAGCCTGGGTGGCACGGGAGTCTACGACTATGTGGCGAACAAGGTCGGCGACTACGACATGATGAACCAGCTCATCGTCCAGGCCACCGGCGTCGGCGTGACCCTGGTCTGGTCCGGCGTGGTGGCTTTCGTTTGCTACAAGATCGTCGATATCTTCATCGGCCTGCGCGTGCCGGAAGACGAAGAGCGCGAGGGTCTGGATATCACCTCGCACGGCGAGTCTGCCTACCACAACTGATTTATCTCCCAGCCCCCTCCCCGGGGGCGGCCGCAGGAACTTCCTCCCTCCTCCATGCGGTCTTGTTCGGGCGCCTTTACGGCGCCCGTTTTTTTTGGTGCGCCCGGCACGGCGCACTCGTCCAAGGTGCCGATGATCTTGCGCAACGGCAGGACTGGACAGCGAGTCCCTTGCGCTGGCGCAGTGGCGATTTTCCTGCATGTGAAATAGAATGCAGGTCTTCTCCTCTTTGCTTATAGGGATAATCATCGTGGCAACATTGCCGACACAAGTTTTGCGCGCACTGCTGATGGTCGGCAGCGTTCTTCTGAGCCCGTCGGGTTATGCCCTCGACATCTCCGGCGCCAGCACCGTTCAGCCCGTGGCGGCCGGCCTGATCCCGCTGTACAAAGCCAGGTCCAGCGAACCGGTCAGGCTCGAAGGCGGGGGCAGCAGCGTCGGCATCAAGGATGCCCTCAGCGGCAAGAGCCAGATCGGCATGGTGTCGCGCGAACTCTCCGACGACGAAAAGAAGTTGTTGAAGAACACCGTTATCGGCATCGATGCGTTGGCCATCATAGTGAACAGCAGCAATCCGCTGACCAACCTGACCAAGGCACAGTTATTGGATATCTACACCGGAAAGACAGTCAACTGGAGTGCGTTGGGCGGTCCCAGCCGCCCGATCGTGCGCGTCAGCAAGGAAGTCGGCCGCAGCACGCTGGAGCTGTTCGAGCATTACACCGGCCTGCTGAGCGCCGACCGCCTCAGGACCGACAAGCCGTCGATCAGCAAGGAGGTGCACATCATCGGCTCCAACATGGAAGCGCTGACGCTGGTGGGCGGCATGCGCGGGGCCATCGGCTACGTTTCCGTCGGCACCGCCCATGCAATGGCGAAGGCGGGAATGCCGATCAAGGTCCTGACGCTTGAAGGCGTCGAACCCACCCTGGATGCAATCAAGACCAAGCGTTATCCCGTTCTTCGCCCGCTGAATCTGGTCTTCATCAAGGAGACGCCGGTCGTGACCGAGTTCCTGTCCGTTGCGCTAAGCCCGCCGGGTCAGGATGTCGTCAAGTCGCTTGGCTTTCTCGCAGTCGACCAATAAGGACGTGCCATGAAACTCTCCCTCGCCCAGAAAATCCTTCTTCCCTATGCCATGCTCGGCCTGCTGATGCTGGCGTTGCTGGCCGCGCTGTTCACCTTCAACATGAAAGAGCGTGCCGGGTCCGACCGCGAAACCACTCTGCGGGAAATCAAGAGTTCGGTGCAGCAGATTTCGGCCCGCGTCCAGAACGGCATTCTGACCCGGCAGGACAGCTACGCGATCGACGCCGCAAAGGCAGCCCTCAAGGTGGATGATCTGTTGACAAAACTCGATCAGGAAGGCGGGGGCTATGACAAATTCCGCAAGGAGTTCGAGAACTATCTAGCCCGTGTCGTGGCCACCAACTCACTCTTTCTCGAGAATCGCGTGGACATCGGAACGATGCAACTGACCCAGGTCCGCGGGCTGGAAATGCAGCTGGATGTGATAATGGATCGCGATATCAAGGCAGCCGCGACAGAATCCGCGCGCCTGGTCCAACTGGGACAAGCTCTCCAGATCGGCGCCCTTGCCATCTTCCTGATTTCCATCACTGTGGTGACCGTGCTGGTCAAACGCAACATCATCAACCCGCTGAGCGGGATTGCCGGCGCGCTGCGCGGCGCGAGCAGCGACCCGACGAAGCGGGGGGCTGCCGGCGGCGATCATATCGAGGACATCGCCGCCCAAATGAAAGTCGCCGACGCCAAGTTCGACCGCTGGATTTTCGACCATCAGGCATGGAAATCAAGGCTCACCGCCTGCGTCGACGGCACCAGCACGGAAAAGCTCGATGCGGCTGCCATTTCGGGTGACCACGAGTGCGATCTCGGCAAATGGCTTCATGGCGACGGAATGAAGTTTTATGGCGGAAATACCGCATTCATGCAGATCTTGCACGAACATCGCGAGCTTCATGCCTGCGCCGGCAAAGTGGTAAAGCTCGTTGCCAGCGGGGAGCCAACCGCCGAGCCCTTTTCCACGTTCTCGCAAGCATTGCTCCGGCTCACCCTTGACCTCAACAAGTTCAAGCCAACCGTGGTTGACAGGTGATTCCCGGCGCGGACTGAGTCAAATCGGTATATCGCGCTTGCTGTCTTGCAGGCGAACGCAATCACCTTCCGATTCGGGCGGTTTCATCGGTCAGTGCCACGTCCGGGCTCAGGATGCGAAACAGCCCGCGCAGTCGGTCGCGCCGTGCCAGGCGCAGCAGGGCCTTGTCTGCCGTTACCAGCCAGTCGGCTGAACTGTCGCGGGCCAGTTCGAGAAACTTCTGGTCGTCACGGTCGCTGCAGCGTGGCAGGTCGACGCTAGCCGCCTGCGGCAACCCGTCGCGGTGCGTGGCGCTTGCGCTGTAAGCATCCAGCGCGCCTTGCTGCTGCTCGCCGGACAGATCGAATATGGGGTAAGCCAGCACGCGGCGGAACTCGTTGAAACAGGCGTCATTGGTGATCGCCAACCATGCGCCGCTTTCGATCCTTGCCCGCAGCGGGGCGAAACGGCTGTCGGCAAAAACGTAGAGCGAAACCAGTACATTGGTGTCGAGCACCACCCGTAGTGGCGAGCCAGATGGCAAAACGGGCGTGGAGTCTTGCGACTCCACGCCCGTTTTGCGTTCCGGTGGAACGGCGGTCATTCCTGCCTTACTTCTTTTTCTGCGTGTCGAGGCGGAACTTGACGAAGGAGCCGGGGGCATCCTCGAGCGGCTTGAATTTGCCTTTTGCCGGATCGCGTGCAGGGACTTTGCTGTCGTCGAGCGCAGTAATCCATTTCTGCCAGTCGGTCCACCAGGAGCCTTCGTGCTGTTTGGCGCCTTCGAACCACTCATCCGGGGTTTCGGGCCGGGTCTTGGCGTCATTGGTCCAGAAGCCGTACTTGTTGGCCGACGGCGGATTGACGATCCCGGCGATGTGCCCCGAACCACCCAGGGCGAATCGCACCGGGCCGCCGAGCACGGTGGAGCCGAGATAGACGCTGCGCCACGGCGCGATGTGATCTTCCATGGTGGAGATGAAATAGGACGGCGTCTTCACCTTGGACAGGTCGATCGGCGTATCGAGCAGGGTGATGCCGCCCGGTTCGCGCAGCAGGTTGTTCAGGTACATGTTGCGCAGGTAGTAGCTGTGCATCTTGTAGGGCATGCGCGTGGAATCGGAGTTCCAGTAGAGCAGGTCGAAGGGGAAGGGGTCCTTGCCCATCAGGTAGTTGTTGACCACGAACGACCAGATCAGGTCGTTGGAACGCAGCATGTTGAAGGTGCCGCCCATCTCCGAGCCTTCCAGAAAGCCGCGCTCTTCCATTTTCTTTTCCAGGCTGGCGACCTGTGCCTCATCGATGAAGACGCCGAGTTCGCCGGGGATGGAGAAGTCGAGCAGGGCGACGAAGAAGGTCGCCGAGGCAATGCGCTTGTCCTTCTTGGCCGCCATGTAGCCCATGGTCGAACCGAGCAGCGTGCCGCCCAGGCAGTAGCCGATCATGTTGATTTCCTTTTCGCCGGTCTGCTTGCAGACGGCATCGATGGCGGCCAGCGCACCTTCGGTCAGGTAGTCGTCGAAGCCCTTCATCGCCAGCTTGGCATCCGGGTTCACCCATGAGATGACAAACACGCTGTGGCCCTGGTCGGTGGCCCAGCGGATGAAGGAATTGCTCTCGCGCAGGTCGAGGATGTAGTACTTGTTGATCCAGGGCGGGATAATCAGCAGCGGCCGCTTGTACTGCTGTTTGGTGCTCGGATTGAACTGGATCAGCTGGATCATTTCATTCTGGAAGATCACCTTGCCCTGCGACGTGGCGACGTTCTTGCCCATCTCGAAGGCAGACGGGTCGGTCATCTTGACGCGCAACTGGCCGTCACCTTCCTCGATGTCGCGCAGCAGGTTGTTGAAACCCTTGAGCAGGTTCTGGCCGCGGCTCTTGGCGGTCTCGCGCAGCACTTCCGGGTTGGTCGCGGCGAAGTTCGAGGGTGACAGCGCGTCGATGAACTGACGGGTGAAGAAGTTGACTTTCTTCTTCGAGATGTCTTCGAGACCATCGACGTTGCTGACGGCATCATGGATGTGGCGGGCGGTGATCAGGTAGCTCTGCTTGACGAAATCGAACAGGAAGTGCTCTTCCCACTGCGCGTCCTTGAAGCGGTTGTCGCCCTTCTTCGGCGTCGCCACCGGCGCCCCTTCCATGCCCATGGAGCGCAGCATCGAGTGCTGCCACAGTGAAAAGTAGTCCCACACCAGGTTCATCTGCGCCTGCGCCATCTTGTAAGGGTTGGCCAGCATCTTGGCCATCATGTCCATGAAGGCCTGGGCGATGCCCAGTTCATCGCTGGGCGCGGACACGCCCTTCTTCATCTGGCGCTTCATGTGGTCCGCGATCAGATGGGAAGCGCGCTGGGCGACCTCGGCATAAGTCTTGGCAATTTCCTTGGGGTCGGGCAGGGCTTTGGTTTCGTGGGCGGACATTGCAACTCCTTGGGGTTAACTGATGAAACGGATCAGACCGTTCTCTTCGACACGCTGCAATTTTCCTGCGTGTTCAAGATAATTCAGATGGGCGATGGCTTCGCCCATGGCAAACATGGTCTGGTGCGGGTCGGGCAGTTCACGGCCGAACAGCACGCCGATCAGGTCGGCTGCACTCTTGGCCTTGCCACGGCAGGCGTCGAGCAGCACCCCGCAACGCTCGGCATGGTGGGCATGAAGCTGGTCCACGCGGGCATGCAGGCCACGGAAGGGGCGCCCGTGCGAGGGCAGCACCAGCGTGTCCGCCGGCAGAACGCGAAACTTGTCGATCGAAGCGAGGAACAGGCCGAGCGGATCGCCGTGCGGGTTGCTCGCCATCACCGAAATATTGGTCGAGATGCGCGGCAGCAGCATGTCCCCGGAAATCAGCACGCCCAGCTCCGCGCAGTACAGGCTCATGTGCTCCGGCGCGTGGCCGTGGCCGACGATGGTGCGCCAGTCATGGTCGCCGATGCGCAGTTGCTGGTCATCGAACAAGCGCTGGTAGGTCGCCGGAATCGCCGGCACGCCCCGCTTGTAGCCGTTGCCACGGGCGACCAGGCCATCGATGCGGGCTTGGTCGAGGCCGTGTTGGCGAAAGAACTCGACCATGACGGCGATCGAATAGCCGGCGATCTGTTCCGCAACCATGTGCGCCGCCAGATATTCCCCCTGCGCCATCCACAATCCGGCGCCGGTTTCCTGCTCCAGCCAGGCAGCCAGGCCGAGGTGGTCGGGATGGCAATGGGTAACGATGCAGCGCGTCAGGCGGCGTCCTGCCAGGGCCGACTTCCAGGCCGCTCTTATCGGATCCAGCGCAAAGCCGGTATCCACCGCCGCAAAGCCCTCACCTTCGGCCAGCAACCACAGGTTGATGTGGTTCAGCGCAAACGGCAGGGGCATGCACAGCCATTCGATACCGGGGGCGACAGGCACGGCCACGCCGGGCGTGGGCGAGGTCTCGTGCAGGTAGGCAATGGGGGCGTTCAAGCCGGGTCTCTTTGCATCGGTCGGGGAAATCTGCTTAACTTGTCGACAGTCAACTTGACATTTTATCTAATATTCGGGGTCTTATGTGCGGTGCAGCATAGGTCGTGCGCCGGCCCCACAATCATGAACGAAACTCAAACCATCACCGAACTGGCTCGCGAATTCGGGGTTACCACCCGCGCCATCCGCTTCTGGGAGTCCCACGGCCTGGTCTCTCCGGCACGCGAGGGAGGCAACCGCATCTACAGCAAGCGCGACCAGACCCGGCTTAAATTGGCGCTGCGCGGCAAACGCCTCGGGCTTAGCCTGGCCGAGATCAAGGACTTGATCGACATGTACGACACGGCCGAGGACGAGTCATCCCAGCTACTGTCCTTTCTCGATGTGCTGGCCCAGCGTCGCGCCGCCCTCGAACAGCAGCGCGACGACATCCAGGCCGTGCTCAAGGAAATTGTCCGTTTCGAGCGGCAGTGCCGCGAGATGCTTAAGGCCGACCAGGCCAGGGCGGGTTCCGGCCCGCAATCGAAAAACGCGCCCGGTAGTTGACGTTGACGTCAACGTCAACTACCATGCCCGCTATTGGCAGGAGAACAGATGCCCCACACCGCACGCCCAGCCAGCAAGACCTTCGAGCCGCGCAATCCCGAATGGGACGCCACGGTGCGGCAGAGTTTCGCCCGGCAGAAGGTGATGACCCTGATCGGTGCCGAAATGGGTGCGCTAAGCCCCGGCCACTGCGAGATCCGCCTGCCCTTCCGCGACGACCTGACGCAGCAGAATGGCTTTTTTCACGCCGGCATCACCAGCACGATTGTCGACAGCGCGGGCGGTTACGCCGGATACACCCTGATGCCGCCAGGCTCGGATGTGCTGACCGTGGAATTCAAGCTGAATCTGCTGGCGCCCGCCGATGGCGAGTTTCTGGTCGCCGAAGGCCAGGTGCTGAAGTCGGGCAGGAATCTCATCATCACGCGCGGCGAGGTCTATGCCATCAGGCATGGCAAGGCCACGCATTGCGCCACCATGCAGCAAACCCTCATGACCATGCACGCGAAGGAAGCCAAATGATAGGACTCAACTTTGACCTCGGCGAAGACATCGACATGTTGCGCGACAGCGTGGGGCAGTTTGCCGCGAAGGAGATCGCGCCGCGCGCCGCCGAGATCGACCGGGTTAACGAGTTTCCCGCCGATTTGTGGACGAAGTTCGGCGACATGGGCTTGCTCGGCATGAGCGTCGAGGAAGAGTACGGCGGCACCCAGATGGGCTATCTGGCGCACATCGTGGCAATGGAGGAAATTTCCCGCGCGTCCGCTTCGGTTGGACTGTCCTACGGCGCCCACTCGAATCTGTGCGTCAACCAATTGCGGCGCAACGGCAATACGGCACAGAAACAGAAATACCTGCCGCAGCTGGTATCCGGCGAGCATGTCGGCGCACTGGCCATGTCCGAGCCCAACGCCGGATCCGATGTCGTGTCGATGAAACTGCGCGCCGAGAAACGCGGCGATCGCTACATCCTCAACGGCTCGAAAATGTGGATCACCAACGGCGGCGATGCCGACACCCTGATCGTCTATGCCCGCACCGACGCCGATGCCGGTCCACGCGGTATTACCGCCTTCATCATCGAAAAGGGCTTCAAGGGGTTTTCCAAGGGCACGCATCTGGACAAGCTCGGCATGCGCGGCTCGAACACCTATCCGCTGTTCTTCGACGATTGCGAAGTGCCGGCGGAAAACGTGCTGGGCGGCGAGGGCAGCGGCGTCAAGGTGCTGATGAGCGGACTCGACTATGAGCGCGCCGTGCTCTCCGGTGGACCGCTGGGCATCATGGCCGCCTGCATGGACGTGGTGCTGCCTTTCATCCACGAGCGCAAGCAGTTCGGCCAGAGCATCGGCGAATTCCAGTTGATGCAGGGCAAGCTGGCCGACATGTACAGCACCTGGCAGGCCTGTCGCGCCTACGTCTATGCGGTTGGCAAGGCCTGCGACCGCGGCGATCACTCGCGTCACCTGCGCAAGGATGCCGCCGGGGCCATTCTCTATTCGGCCGAAAAGGCCACATGGATGGCCGGCGAGGCGATCCAGGCCCTCGGCGGCGTCGGCTACACCAACGAATTTCCGGCCGGCCGCCTGTGGCGCGACGCCAAGTTGTACGAGATCGGCGCCGGTACTTCCGAGATCCGCCGCATGCTGATCGGTCGCGAACTCTATAACGAGACCATGTGATGAGGGCACAGAAACGGGAAGAGTGGCTGAAGCTCGAAGCCGAAGTCCTGGCGCGATCCAAAGGCGTAGGCATTCTGACCTTGGAAAACCTGCGCGAATGCACGGGTCTCGAACTGTTCCAGAAGATGATCGCCGGCGAATTTCCACGGCCGCCGATCAGCGACACGCTGGGCTTCTATCTGATCGAAGCCGAGAAGGGCCGCGTGGTGTTCCAGGGTACGCCGCAGCACCGCCACTACAACCCGATCGGTTCCGTGCATGGCGGCTTTCACGCCACGATGCTCGATTCCTGCGTCGCCTGCGCGATCCAGAGCACGCTTGAGGCCGGGCAGGGCTACACCACCATCGAACTCAAGGTGAACTACATCCGTGCGCTGACCGACCGCGTCGGTCCGGTGCGCGCCGAGGGCCGCGTGATTCATGCCGGCAAGCAGATCGGCACGGCCGAGGGCAAGCTGGTCGATGCCGACGGCAAGCTCTACGCACACGCCACCACCACCTGCCTCATTTTCAATGTCTAAGCTTGCGTCATGAGCAGCCTTCTCGACACCTACCGCGGCACGGTCTATCCGTGGCATTGCGACCACATGAACCACATGAACGTCATGTGGTACGTCGGCAAGTTCGACGAGGCGACCTGGAACCTGATGTCGCACCTGGGCATGAACGCGGCCTTCCTGCGCCAGCACCATCGCGGCATGGCGGCGGTGGACCAGCGCATCAGCTACCAGCGCGAGCTGCATGCCGGCGACACCGTGGCGGTTCGCACCGGAGTCGTATCGGTGGCTGAAAAGAAACTGATCTTCTTCCACGAAATGCGCAATGCCGATACTGACGAACTTTCGGCCGTGACACTGCTCACCGGCGTGCACCTCGACACCCAGACGCGCAAGTCCTGCGCTCTTCCCGACGACACGCTGGCCAAGGCGCGCGAACTGGTCACGACGCACAAGCTGCCCTGGCCCGTCTAAAGGCAATCATCATGTCAGAGCAATCGTCAATAGTCGGCGCTGGCAAGACGGCGGACCCCAATGAGGTGGCTAACGAGCAGCTGTCTCGCCTGTTCGACTTCAACCGCGCCTGGGCGCGGCAGATTCGCGAGGTCGATGCAGACTACTTCGAGCGCCTTTCGCATCTGCAATCACCGCAATACCTCTGGATCGGCTGCTCCGATTCGCGGGTGCCGGCCAACCAGATCGTCGGCCTCTTGCCGGGCGAAGTCTTCGTCCATCGCAATGTCGCCAACGTCGTGGTGCACACCGACCTCAACTGCCTGTCGGTGATCCAGTTCGCCATCGACGTGCTCAAGGTCAGGCACATCATGGTCGTCGGCCACTATGGTTGCGGTGGCGTGCAGGCGGCGCTGAACCACCAGCGCGTGGGCCTCGCCGACCTCTGGCTGCGACATGTGCAGGACGTCCACGTCAAGCATCTGGCGCGCGTCGATGACCTGCCAGCAGACAGGCGCCACGATCGCCTCTGCGAACTCAACGTGCTGGAGCAGGTGATCAACGTCGCGCGCACCATCGTCGTCGAGGACGCCTGGCAGCGCGGTCAGAGTATTACCATTCACGGCTGGATCTACGGCCTCAAGGACGGCCTGATGCGCGACCTCGGACTCACAGTCAGCAGCCCCGAACACATACCGGAGCGCTATGAAATGGCGCTGGCCACATTGCGATGAACGTAAAACCAAACCTCCAGCCACAGAGGACACAGAGGACACAGAGATAAGGCAAAGTCCAGGTTCGGTTTTTCTCTGTGAACTCTGTGCCCTCTGTGGCTAACAGATTTTTTGAACAAAAGGAATCATCATGAACGACCCAATCGTCATCGTCTCCGCCGCCCGCACCCCCATGGGTGGATTTCAGGGTGACTTCGCCTCGCTCACCTGCGCCCAACTCGGCAGCGCTGCGATCAAGGCCGCCGTCGAACGTGCCGGCCTCAAGTCGGAGCAGGTCGATGAGGTCATCATGGGCTGCGTGCTGCCCGCCGGCCAGGGCCAGGCCCCGGCACGGCAGGCATCGCTCGGCGCCGGACTGCCGCTGGCCGCCGGCTGCACCACGGTGAACAAGATGTGCGGCTCGGGCATGCGCGCGGCGATGTACGCCCATGACATGCTGGTCGCCGGCAGCGTCGACGTCATGGTCGCCGGCGGCATGGAATCCATGAGCAACGCGCCTTACCTCCTGCCCAAGGCGCGCGGCGGTTATCGCCTCGGCCACGGCGAAGTCAAGGACCACATGTTCCTCGACGGCCTCGAAGATGCCTATGACAAGGGCCGCCTGATGGGCACCTTCGCCGAGGACTGCGCCGGCAGCTACAAGTTCAGCCGCGAAGCGCAGGACGCCTTCGCCGTCGCCTCGACCGTGCGCGCCAAGCAGGCCAACACCGACGGCAGCTTTGCCTGGGAAATCGCTCCGGTCACGGTGTCGGGCCGCAAGGGCGACGTCGTTGTCGACAAGGACGAGCAGCCCTTCAAGGCCCAGCTCGAAAAAATCCCGACGCTGAAGCCGGCTTTCCGCAAGGACGGCACCGTCACCGCCGCCAACTCGTCGTCGATTTCCGACGGTGCCGCCGCGCTGGTGCTGATGCGCGCCTCTACGGCGCAGAAGCTCGGTCTCGAGCCCATCGCCACCATCGCCGGGCACAGCACCTTCGCCCAGGAACCCGGACTGTTCACCACCGCCCCGGTCGGCGCCATGAAGAAGCTGCTGGCGAAGAACGGCTGGACCGCAGACAGCGTCGACCTCTGGGAAATCAACGAAGCCTTCGCCGTCGTCACCATGGCCGCGATGCACGACCTCAAGCTGCCGCACGACAAGGTCAATGTGCATGGCGGAGCGTGCGCGTTGGGCCACCCGATCGGTGCTTCCGGCGCGCGCGTGATCGTCACCCTGATCGGCGCGCTGAAGAAATATGGGAAGAAGCGCGGCGTCGCCAGCCTCTGCATCGGCGGCGGCGAAGCCACCGCCTTCGGCATCGAACTGGTTTGATCCGGCCATGACCCTGCAGACCCTCACCTACTCGACCGAGGGGCGCATCGCGCGCATCACGCTGAACCGGCCCGAGCGGCTCAACGCCATCGTGCCGGCGATGCCGCGCGAGATACGGATTGCCGTCGATCGCGCCAACGCCGATGAGGACATCCACGTCATCATCCTGCAGGGCGCCGGGCGCGCCTTCTGTTCCGGCTACGACCTCAAGGACTTCGCCGAAGCCGACGCCGACACGCCCTGCACGCAGTCCATGCCGTGGGACCCGATGGTCGATTACCGCGCCATGAAGGGTTTCACCGACGACTTCTTCAGCCTCTGGCGCAGCTACAAGCCGACCATCTGCAAGGTGCAGGGCTTTGCCGTGGCCGGCGGCAGCGACATCGCGCTGTGCTGCGACCTCGTCGTGATGGCCGAGGACGCCAAGATTGGCTACATGCCGGCGCGCGTCTGGGGCTGCCCGACCACGGCGATGTGGGTCTATCGCCTCGGCGCCGAAAAGGCCAAGCGCATGCTCCTGACCGGCGACACCATCGACGGCAAGACTGCGAAGGAATGGGGCCTGGTGATCGACGCCGTGCCGGAAGCCGAACTCGAAGACGCGGTGCTGAAGCTGGCTCAGCGCATGGCCGGCGTGCCGAAGAACCAGCTCATGATGCAGAAGCTCATGATCAACCAGGCCTACGACAACATGGGCCTGGCCAATACCCAGATGATCGCCACGCTGTTCGACGGCATCACGCGCCATTCGCCCGAGGGCCAGTGGTTCAAGCATTACGCCGAGGAAAAAGGCTACAAGGAGGCCGTGCGCCTGCGCGATTCCGGCGAGCCGATACCCGGTAGCAAGTCGTACAAGGATTACTAGGATGAAACCTGTCGTCGAATTGTCGCTGGCGCGGGATCGGGAGGGCGGGGCATTCTGCGCTGCTCATGTCTCCCGTCGGCGCCCTGCGGGCGCCGACTCCTTCTTTACTTCGCTGCGCAGAACGCCCCACCCTCCCGATCAGGTGACGGTGTTGCAGTGCGACGGTCGCACAGCAAAGGCATATCCCGCCGGGGGTGGTGGGTACCCGACGCAGCGAGGTAAAGGGGGAGAGTCGGGCGCAGCCCGGCTCGGAGGACACGAGCAGCGACGGGTGCCCACCGCTCCCGGCGACCCCCGTCCCCTGCCAATTAACAAGGCATTTCATGCGTCTCGAAGCGCGCAAAGCACGATGGAGCAACTGAGATGGTACTGAGCCCGGAACAGGAACAGATCCGCGACATGCTGCGCGACTTTGCGCGCGAACAGCTCGCGCCCAAGGCCGCCGAGTGGGACAGGACTTGCCACTTCCCGCGTGAGGAACTGCGCGCTCTGGGCGAACTCGGCGTCTGCGGCATGGTGGTACCCGAAGAGTGGGGCGGCGCGGGGCTGGACTACGTTTCGCTGGCACTGGCACTGGAAGAAATCGCCGCCGGCGATGGAGCCATCTCGACCATCATCAGCGTGCAGAACTCGGTGGTCTGCGGCCCGATCAATGCCTTCGGTACCGACGCGCAGAAAGAAAAATATCTCAGAAAGCTGGCCAGCGGCGAATGGCTGGGCTGCTTCTGCCTGACCGAGCCGCATGTCGGTTCCGATGCTGCGGCGCTGCGCACCAAGGCAGTCCGCGATGGCGACCACTGGGTACTCAACGGCGTCAAGCAGTTCATCACCACCGGCAAGAATGCGCAGGTTGCCGTGGTGTTCGCCGTGACCGATCCGGGCGCCGGCAAGAAGGGCATCTCGGCCTTCATCGTGCCGGCCGACACGCCGGGCTACATCGTCGCCCGCGTCGAGGAAAAGCTCGGCCAGCATGCATCGGACACGGCGCAGATCCTGTTCGAGGATTGCCGCATCCCCGCCGAAAATCTGCTCGGCGCGGAGGGGCAGGGCTACCGCATCGCCCTGTCCAATCTCGAAGGCGGCCGCATCGGCATCTCGGCGCAGGCGGTCGGCATGGCGCGCGCCGCATTCGAGGCGGCGTTGCACTACTCGCATGAACGCGAGAGCTTCGGCAAGCCGATCTTCGAACATCAGGCGGTGAATTTCCGCCTCGCCGACATGGCGACGCAGATCGAAGTGGCGCGGCAGATGGTGCATCACGCCGCCTGCCTGCGCGATGCCGGGCGGCCCTGCCTCAAGGAAGCCTCGATGGCCAAGCTGTTCGCCTCGGAGATGGCCGAGCGCGTCTGTTCCGACGCGATCCAGATCCACGGCGGCTACGGCTACGTCAGCGATTTCCCGGTCGAGCGCATCTACCGCGACGTGCGTGTCTGCCAGATCTACGAAGGCGCGTCAGACATCCAGCGGCTGGTGATAGGACGGTCGCTGGATGGCGCATCATGATCAGCATCATTTGGTGCTATATTTGATGCGTCCATAACGCCCTGGAGAATCCGATGAGAACCACAGTCACCCTGGATGACGATCTGCTGGCGGATGTCGAACAGTTGAGTGGCATTCGCGACCGCTCCCAGTTGCTGCGCGAAGCCTTGCTGGAAATGAGACATCGTCTCGCCTCCCAGCGGCTGGCATTGCTCGCCGGTTCGGAGCCTGATGTCGTTGCATCGCCACGTCGCCGACCCCCTCATTTCGTCTCGGAGCCGGCGGCGACGCCCTATCGGGCCAGGAAACGCTCGAAGACAAGCCCATGAGAATCCTTGCCGACACTTCGGTCTGGCTGGACTATCTGCGCCATAGGAATGCTCCCATCCTCGACCCCCTGAATCTGGGCGACGTCGTGATGCACGACTACGTGATCGGCGAAATCGTGCTGGGTGGCATCAGCCAGACCAAGCTCGCCATGATCGATCAGTTGCGTCGTTGCCACTGCGCCAGCCACGACGAAGTGATGCATCTGATCGCCGAGCGCAATCTGGCCGGCCGCGGCCTCGGCTACGTCGACAGCCATCTGCTCGCCGCCGCACTGATCGACCGCCTGCAATTGTGGACGCTGGATAAAGCGCTGCAACAGGTGGCGAACGAGTTCGGCTGCGGGCTGGCGGTGCACTGAGATTGCGATGAGGACATGAAAGGAAAATCCATGGCCGAATACACCCTGCATTGCTTCGCCCAGTCCGGCAACGCCTACAAGCCGGCGCTGATGCTGGCCGTTTCCGGCGCCGATTGGGAACCGCGTTTTGTGGATTTTTTCAAAGGCGCGACGAAGACGCCGGAGTACCGGGCGCTCAACGTCATGGGCGAAGTGCCGCTGCTCGAGCATCGCGGTCGCACCTGGTCGCAATCCGGCGTGATCCTCGACTACCTGGCCGAGACTCTCGGCCAGTTTGGCCCGCAGGACAACGACGAGCGGCGCGAGATCCTGCGCTGGACGCTGTTCGACAACCACAAGTTCACCAGCTACACGGCGACCTTGCGCTACCTGCGCAATTTCGTGCCGGCCACCGATCCGGCCATCATCGTGATGTTCCGCACGCGCGCCGAGGCCGCGTGGAAAGTGCTCGACGCCCACCTTGCCGGGCGCCAGTGGGTGGTCGGCCACCGTCCCACCATCGCCGACTTTTCGCTGGCGGGCTATGTTTTCTGGCCGGAGGAAATAGGCGTGGACTGGAACGACTATCCCAACATCCGCGACTGGGCGGCGCGCATCGCGGCGCTGCCCGGCTGGCAGCATCCTTATCAACTGATGCCCGGTCATCCGCTTGCGGGCTGGGGAACAGGAGGCAAATTGTGAGTGACCCTATCGAATTCTGGTTCGACTTTTCCTCGCCCTATTCCTATCTCGCCAGCGAGCTGATCGACGATCTCGCGGCGAAGCACGATCGCCGGGTCAAGTGGCGGCCGATGATGCTCGGCGCCGCGTTCAAGGCCTCGAACATGCCGCTCTTGATCACCATCCCGCTCAAGGGCGACTACAGCAAGCGCGACTTCGATCGCTCGGCACGCTTCCTCGGCATACCCTACACGTTCCCGCCGAAGTTTCCGCTCGCCACGCTGGTCGCCGCGCGCGGCTACTACTGGCTGCACGGGCAGGATTGCGCCAGGGCGCGCGAGTTCGCCCATGCGGTGTTCCGCGCCTACTGGGTCGATGGCCGCGACATCGGCGAGCTGCCCGTGGTGCTGGAAATCGTCGGCCAGTTGGGCATCGACCGCGACGCCTTCGCGACGGCCATCGCCACGCCGGAGATCAAGGACCGCCTCAAGCAGGAAACGGATGCGGCGATTGCCAAGGGCATGTTCGGCGCACCCTATTTCATGGTCGATGGCGAGCCCTTCTGGGGCGTCGATCGCCTGCCGCAAATCGACAAGTGGCTCGCCACGGGAGGCTTCTAGTGTCCGTCATCAAATCAAAACTCAACACCCGCAGCGACGAGTTCAAGGCCAACGCGGCGGCGATGAGCGTGCTGGTCGCCGACTTGCGCGAGAAGACCATCGCGGTTTCCGGCGGCGGTTCGCCGGAAACCGCGGCCAAGCACAAGGCGCGCGGCAAGCTGCTGCCGCGCGAACGCATCAATGCGCTACTCGATCCGGGCGCTCCCTTCCTCGAATTCTCGGCGCTGGCGGCGATGGGCATGTACAGCGGCGATGTGGCTTCGGCAGGAGTCGTCACCGGCATCGGCCGGGTCAAGGGCGTCGAGTGCATGATCGTCGCCAACGACGCGACGGTGAAGGGCGGCTCCTATTTCCCGCTGACGGTGAAGAAGCATTTGCGCGCACAGGAAATCGCGCTGCAAAATCGCCTGCCCTGCATCTATCTGGTCGACTCCGGCGGTGCCAACCTGCCGACGCAGGACGAGGTGTTTCCCGACCGCGACCACTTCGGCCGCATCTTCTACAACCAGGCCAACATGTCCGCGCTGGGTATCCCGCAGATCGGCATCGTCATGGGTTCCTGCACCGCAGGCGGGGCCTACATGCCGGCCATGTCCGATGAGTCGGTCATTGTCAGGAACCAGGGCACCATCTTTCTCGGCGGCCCGCCGCTGGTCAAGGCCGCCACCGGCGAGGTGGTCAG
>Ga0209211_10000978_pt1 | contig 56313 bp, 36 predicted proteins | sample RifGroA2_FD_183992 | JGI IMG/M metagenome (GOLD analysis project Ga0209211, IMG submission 183992) | Groundwater microbial communities from Rifle, Colorado, USA - Groundwater A2 (SPAdes) (version 2) | ecosystem: Environmental > Aquatic > Deep subsurface > Groundwater | place: Rifle, Colorado... | reverse complement strand
AAATCACCGTTGTGCTGGAGGGCGCCGGCGATGAGTGCTTGCAGGCGGGGATCCTGAAAGAATGTGCGCCAGTCAATCTGGGTTGCCCGCTGTGTTGCCTCTCCGGGTCCGCCTTGTTGCCACTGCGGCGGAATATAAGAGTCCGGGCGCTGATAATCGCCTATCTGCGAGCAGCCCGCCGCAAGCGCCAGCGACAGCGAGGCTGCCAAACAGCAGGCAGACCCGAACCGGGGGCCACGCATCCCGCTCAGCCGCGATTGGCGATCCACCATGTCAAGGCTCTTTGAAGGACTCGAATACCCGGCGTGAAATCGGAGCCATGAGGTACTTCATGAAGCTCCGTTCCCCCGTCTTGATTACGACATCGGTTGACATGCCGGGACGCAGCTTGCGTCCTTGCAGTCTAGTGACGCCTTCCGGCGTCACTTCTACCCGCGCGAGATAGTAGGGCAGTGCAGGCGGCGGCGGCTCGTGGCGATCACTTGATACGGACTGTACGCGTCCCTGGATGACAATCGCCGGCGTGTCCGGGAAGGTGCTGATGCGGATATCGGTTTCCAACTCAGGCTTGACGCGGCTTGCTGCGGTGATGGGGACTTGCACGTCGATCAGCAGCTTGTCGCCTGCCGGAACAATTTCCATCAGCTTGCTGTTTGGTGCGATGACCACGCCTGGAGCCTGAGCGGTCATCGCCACGACTTGCCCCGACAAGGGCGCGCGGACCGTCATGCGTTCAAGATCGGCCTCCGCTTCCTTCAGCTTTTCGGTCAGGTTCGCAACCTCCCGGCGGGTCTCCGTGGCCTGCGTTTCAACGTCCTTGAGATATTCCTGGCGACGCTGAAGCGCACGGAGCCGAATTTCTGCGCTGCTGCTTCCCTCGCGTGCGATTCGAGCTTCCAGTTCGCTAGTGACGCTGGTCAGTTCGGCGAGCTGGCGCTCCTGTTCGAGCAAACGATTGCGCGGGGTGTAGCCCTCTGCGACCAGCGGTCGCGTACTCTCGATCTCCTTGCGCAGCGACTCGACCTGCTGACGGCGGGCGTAGAGTTGATTGCGGACGCCGGTGGCTTGAATGCGGGAAGCCTCAAGGTTTTCCTGAAGAATCGCCAATTCACCCTTGAAGGCATCCTGCCGCGCCCGGAACAACTGTTCCTGGGCGCGCAGCAGGTCTTCCCGCTTCAACTGCGCGGCATAGGCATAGATCTCATCAGGGAATGCTAGGCGTGCCGCCGATGTCTGCTCGCCGGTCAGCCGGGACATTCTGGCCACTGCCGCGATGTATTCGTGAAGCACCGTATCGCGAGCGGACTGAGCCCGTATCGAATCCAGCTCGAGAAGTATTTCTCCTTCCTTTACCGCTTGGTTCTCGCGAACCTTGACCGCCGCTACCGTTCCGCCCGTCAGATGCGAGATGGTCTTGCGATGGGATTCGACCACGACCACGCCGGGAGCAGTGATGCCCTCGCCGAGAGGGACGAATATGGCCCACAGCGCGGTGAGACCCAGGCCGAAGAAAATCACGCTGTAGCCAAAGGCGATGGCGCCGCGCGGATCGTCAAGTTCATCGAGCGAGTATCCCCCTGCTGCGCCACCAGGAAGCACTAGCTGCCATGGCAAGAATTTGCGGGGAACATTAATCGCATTGGAACATTCTAGTGTCCGCCGATTCTGGCGAAGGCGGACAAAAGCAGGGGAAATGCAGGCATACCCCGCGACTTGGCCGAGTCAGGGCGTTGTGCTCAGCCCTTGGCTTCTCAGTTTTTTGCCGCCGCGGCTGCGGCGGCCAACTTGGCCATGACCTGCTCGCGAGGACCATAGAGCAGAACTTGGCCATCCTGCATGACCAGTATCAGATCGCAGTTGCGGATCGCGATCGGCCGGTGGCTGACGATGATGACCGTCTGGCCACGCTGCTTGGCCTGCTGGAGTGCGGCGTCCAGAGCGAGTTCGCCGGCTTCGTCCAGATTGGCGTTGGGCTCGTCCAGAACGAGCAACGGCGGGTCGCCATACATGGCACGGGCCAGTGCGACGCGCTGGCGCTGGCCGCCGGACAAGAAGGCGCCATTGGCTCCGACCTGCGTGCCATAGCCGTCCGCCATCTGCAGGACCATTTCATGGACGCCGGCGGCACGCGCTGCCGCAATCACCCGCTCGCTGTCGAGCGCCCCGAGGCGGGCGATGTTCTCTGCGACGGTGCCTTCGAACAGCTCAACGTCCTGGGGCAGGTAGCCGATATAAGGGCCAAGCTGCTCCCGTGGCCAGGTGCGAAGATCCGCCCCATCGAGACGCACCGTCCCGACCCGAGGCGCCCAGACCCCGGTGATCAGACGTACCAAAGTCGACTTTCCCGAAGCGCTAGAGCCCACGATTGCCACGATCACCCCTGCCGGGATCTTGAGATTGACGCTTTGGACGAAGGGTGCCGAAATTCCCGGGGGGCCGCCGAACACCCCTTCCAAGGTCACTTCTCCTGTCGGAGCAGGCAAAGTGACCCCCGAGTACTGCTGGTCCACATAGCGCAACGCATCGTCGATGCGTTTCCAGCTTTCGCTGGCCGTTCCAAGTTGCGACCAGGTCATCATCAGGGATTCGATAGGCTGCGAGATTCTGCTCGACAATAGTGAAGCGGCAAATACGATCGCGGGCGAGACGTCGGATTGAAGAAACAGGAAGCCGCCCACGCCCATCGCCAGCGCCTGATTCGTCATGCGGACGAATTTTGTTACGCCCTGAACCATGCCCGCCCGGTCACTGGCGATTGCTTGCTGCACAAGATAGCGATCCTGTTTCTTTTGCCAGCGTTGCAGCATCATCGGGAACATGCCCATGGCTTCGATGATTTCTCCATGCCGCATGTTGGTTGCGACAAACTGGGATGTCTCCGCGGCACTGTTGTTGGAATCGGCAAGCGGAGTGCGCACGGCACGTTCGGTGATATAGGTGAGAATTACCATGACAATGGTGCCGCCGAGGGACACCGCAGCCAGCAGAGGGTGCAGCATTACCGTGACAACCAGAAAGATCGGTACCCAGGGTGCGTCGAGCAGTGCAAATATTGCATATCCTGTAAGAAAGGTTCGCAGATGGGTGAGATCGGACAGCAGGCGACGGCTATCCCCCAGTTTTTCCACTTCAAATCGGTGGCTTAACGAAAGCAAGCGCGCGCCTATGCGCCGATCGAGCCTGACCCCAAGCCGAACCAGGACACGCGAGCGCGCCCACTCCAATACCCCCATGACGGCGAATACTGCCAAGGCGAGAAGGCTCAGCATGAGCAGGGTCATCATGTTGCGGCTGGTCATGACGCGATCGGAAACCTGCATCATGTATATGGTCGGCGCCAGCATCAGGAAATTGACCGCCATGCTGAACACAAACACTGCAATCCAGGCCGATTTGAGCTCAAAAACCGCTTCCAGCAGAGGTGAACGCGCGCCAGGCCTCATTTGACCGGAACGGTTCTGCGAGGCGGAATATTGACCTTTTGCCATCCGCTTATCCTATCTTCGTGTCGTGGCGTGCTTTGCAGCGATAAGGGTACAAAAGCGGCGCTTTCCTGCATGTTGCAATGCAACCTCCTGCATTGGCGCCATTTTTCTTGAAGTCCTCGATGCGATGCATATCTGACGAATTGGGCAGGTTTCTCGTTTTTCAATCGACGCTTTGGGAGGCGCTCGGGCGGCTATAAAGACAGTCGTTAGTCAAACGATTTCCTGTGCGATGAGGCAAAACAAAAGCAAAACCAAAGCCAAACCCAATGCAGCAGCGGTGCGGAAGTTGTTCGAGCGTGCGCTTGAGCATCACAAGGCCGGCCGCCTTGCGGAAAGCAAGCAACTCTACGACGAGATACTCGCGCTGGATCCGAAGCATACGGACAGCTTGCACCTTTCCGGAATGGTGGCCTATGCTGGGGGGGACCTCGCCACCGCAGCAAGCCTGATTGAAAAGGCCATAAAGCTGGAACCTGGGGGGGATATCTATCTCGGCAACCTTGGCAACGTATTGAGTGCCCAGGGGCGGAGCGATGAGGCGGTCGCCTGCTACAAGCGGGCAATCGCTATCAATCCAAGAAATCCGACTCCCTATAGCAATTTGGGCAATGCCTACTCCAGCATGGGCAAGCTCGAAGATGCCGTTCTGCAGTACGAAAAAGCCTTATCCATCCGCCCCGAGTTTTACGAAGCTCTTTTCAATCTCGGGCTGACGCTGCGTTCGCTGGGCCGATTCGAGGAAGCCATCGCCGTTCAGCGCAAAGCTACGGCCGCGTATCCGGATTTTGCAGAAGCTCATTACACCCTCGGTCAGTCGCTTCTGCTGCACGGGGAACTGGAAGAAGGCTGGCCCGAGTATGACTGGCGCTGGAAGCTGGGCGAATATGCTTGGCTGCGCAATATTCACGGGGAATTTTCTCAGCCGCTGTGGGGTGGCGAATCCATCGAGGGCAAGACGATACTGGTATATGGCGAGCAAGGCATGGGGGATTCATTCCAGTTTGTCCGCTACCTGCCTCGCGTGGTTGCCCGTGGCGCCAAGGTGATTTTTGCGGTTCATCCCCCGCTGCGGCGGGTGATTGGCGAGATTCCCGGGGTTACGCTGGTATCGCTCGACACCGTTCCGCTACCACCTTTTGACGTGCATTCCCCGTTGTTGAGCCTTCCCCGCATTCTTGGCACTTTGCATGTCGAGGATATTCCGGCCGAGGTTCCCTACCTGACGGCCGAACCCGAGCGAGTTGCCCACTGGAAAGACCGGTTGGCACGGTTCAGCGGCTTCAAGATCGGGATTGCCTGGCAGGGCAATCCGAATGCCAAGATCGACAAAGGGCGTTCCTTGCCGCTAGCGGCTATTGCGCCGCTGGCGAGGCTGCCGAATGTGACGTTGATCTCGCTGCAGCAGCGTGATGGCCTCGATCAGCTCGATCGCTTGCCCGCAGGAATGCGGGTGGAGCGACTTGGTGCTGATGTCGATCGGGATGGCGCCTTTGTCGATACCGCGGCCATCATGATGAATCTCGACCTGATCATTGTTTCGGATTCAGCGGTGGCCCATCTTGCCGGAGCGCTCGGGCGTCCCGTTTGGGTGCCGCTCAAGAAGGTTCCCGACTGGCGCTTCCTGCTTGAGCGCGACGATAGTCCCTGGTATCCCAACATGCGCCTGTTTCGACAGGTTGTGGACGGAGACTGGGACGCGGTTTTCCGTCGCATTGCGGATGCGTTGTCGGAACGCCTGCATGGAACCACGCTGGTATCCGGTGCAGCACTCACTGCCGTTCATTTGCGGGATTCCGCCAGTGATACGCCGATGATTCCCCAGTCCTGGGGCGAGATCATCGACAAAATCACCATTCTTGAAATCAAGACCGAGAAGCTGACAAATCCTGCCAAGTTGGCAAATGTTAGGCGGGAATTGAATGAGTTGGTGTCGGTGCGCGAGCAGCACTTTCCTGCGCATGAGGCGCTGGCCGAACTATCGCGCAAGCTCAAGGCGGTAAACGAGTCGTTGTGGTGGATCGAAGATGATATTCGTGAGTGCGAGCGGGCGAAGGATTTCGGCTCGAATTTCATTGAACTTGCTCGTGCGGTTTATGTGACCAATGACCAACGTGCGGCGGTGAAACGCGAGATCAATGACCTGCTTGGCTCCGCGTTGATCGAAGAGAAGTCCTACGCGGCCTACACCGACGACCTGGGGCAGGCGTCGGCGGCCCTGGTGGAGAATGTGCGCAAGCAGGCGCCTTCTCTGCAACCCAAGCCACAGCCAGAGGCTAACGCTGCTCCACAAAGCGGTACAGCATCCCCGTCAGCGACTGCCTCGGCCTTCCAGAGCGGGATTATCACTTCGTCGGAGCAAGGAATTTTTGCCTTCGACCTGGAGGATCAGTTGGTCGGACGCAGTCTGCGCGACTTCGGGGCCTGGGGTGCCGCTGAAGTCGAGCTTGCATCAAGGCTGATAACGACTGGCGACAACATATTGGTGGTCGGCGCCCACATTGGAACAGTCGCAGTTGCCCTGGCCAAGCGGTGTGCGCACCTGACCGCAATTGAGGCCAATCCTGCGAACTACAAATTCTTGCAATGCAACCTCATCCTGAACGACGTCAAGAACGTCGATGTACGCAATCTGGCGGCGGGGGATAAGTCCGGCAAGATACCCTTTGTGTTCAGCCGGCATAACTCAGGCGGCAGCAAGCGCTATCCCGTTCATGCGAATCCGAAGTATTCCCATGACAATCCTTCCGTGACGGAGGTGGATGCCGTTGCCCTCGATGAATTTCTTCCACCAACGAATTACTCGCTCATCCTGATGGATATTGAGGGTTCGGAGTACTTTGCGTTGAAGGGCATGCAAAGGATGCTCCAAGTATCCCGTGCGCTATTTGTTGACTTCATTCCACATCATCTCAGGAACATGCAAGCAGTGTCCCCAGAGGAGTTCTCGGCGCTGCTCGAGCCGCATTTCGACATCTTGTTCGTACCCGGATTACAGGCCTATGTCGAGCAGGCCAACTTTGGCGCGATGCTTCGTCGCATGTACGACATTGGTGTTGGACAGAAGCAAATTGTCTTTCTAAAACGCGAATTGCTGGCCGCGTTTCAGGCAGTACCTCGCTAGCCGCATTCGCGAGAGGCTGTCGACGTAGGATGCTGCAAAGGGATAGCAATGAAGCACGATGAGTTCTGGACCTGGTTTGACAGCGAAGCGGCGCCAAAGCTGGCATTGCGCGAAATATCGTTTCGCAAGGTGTTTTCATATTTGGACTCCCTGGATGGTCCTCTAACGATTGTCGAGACTGGGTGCGCCCGCGCGCAGGGAAATTGGGCGGGCGATGGACAGAGCAGCGTGCTGTTCGATCGTTATCTTCGAGCTTCGCCCGAAGGATCGACAGGATTTGCGATTGATCTCGATCCACAGGCAACGACGCTGTGCAAGACGCTGGTGAGCGAACGCATCGCCGTACTCACAGGCGACAGCGTTGCAGTGTTGATCGATGTGGCCGGCCAGCTTAAGGCGGCTGGAAGATCGATCGATTTGCTTTATCTGGACTCCTATGACGTGGATTGGACCAATACGACGCCGAGCGCCGTGCATCACTTGAAGGAACTGGTCTCGATTGTCGGTGCCTTGCGTGCCGATACCATGGTCGTCGTTGACGATGCGCCGTCTACCTGCCGCGTCGTCGGCAACGCGAACAGCCAGTTCGACATGATTTCGCTACCGGCGATCGGCGGCAAGGGAACCTATGTCGCCGAGTACGCAATGCAGATCGGCGCTACGCCGATGTTCTCGCACTATCAGGCCGGTTGGACTGGCATGGTTCGGTAGGCCGGGACGAACTATCTTCGTTCATGTGAAGGCCATGCGCTGATGATCAATGGTTTCGGGCCTGCTTACGGGTATCTCGGGTATCAGGTGCATACCCGAAATTTCTTTCGTGCGTTGAATCGCATCGAGCCGGTATGCCTGACTCCGACCAACGCCAACTTCGGTGGTCAGCCCGTTGTCCAGGATTTGGCGACGATGATTGCGCGTCAAGGCGCAATCAATATGTCCGAGCCGTCGATCTGCATTGCCTATGGCAATGATTTCCACAAATTTCACGGCGGCTACCGTGTCGGTTATACCGTGTTCGAATACACGAAGCTGGCTGCCGACTGGATCAATGGCATGCGGCAGGTCGATGAACTTTGGACGACCTCGCGCTGGGGGCTGGAGGTCATACGACAAAACGGCCTTGCCGATATCAAGGTCGAGGTTGTGCCGGAGGGGTTTGATGCCGCGATCTTTAACCCGGCGCTGCGCGAACAACGCAAATCAAGAAGTGTTTTCCGCTTCTTGACCGTTGGCAAATGGGAAGTGCGCAAAGGCCAGGTTGAATTGCTGAAGGCATGGGCCAAGGCATTTCGTGGCATCAAGGACGTCGAGCTGGTGCTGATGTGCGACAACCCCTTTGTACGTGGCTTTTCGGTCGAACAGGAAATCAAGAAACTCAACCTTGGCCGCATGGCGCCGGTCAAGGTTGTAAAGCCGGTTGCGACCGATGTCGAGATGGCGAAGCGGTACGCCGACGCCGATTGCTTTGTCCTGCCGACGCGGGCCGAAGGTTGGGGTCTGCCGATCATGGAGGCGATGGCCTGTGGCACTCCGGTCATTACGACTCGATACAGCGCGATCACCGAGTACGCAAACGACGCCAATGCCCACCTGCTCGACGTCATGAACTTGGTCCCGGTCTTCGACCCCTTGTTCTTCCCCAGGGCTGGCGAGGCGGGTTTGTGGGCTGAAATCGATATCGAGCAATTGGCCGAGCGCATGTTGCATGTCTACCAGAATCGCGATGAGGCAAGACTTGTCGGCCTGCGCGCGGCAAGTGACATGGCTAGTCAATGGACTTGGGATCATGCGGCGCGCAAGGCTCACGGGCTGTTGCAGGCGCGAAAAGCTGGACAGATCAGCAATGTGACAAGGCCCGCCGCCATCCACGATGCAAAAGACGCCGTCGACGCAGTACGCAAGGGCGACCGGACACCTGCGACGATTGCCGTGTTGTCGATTACGGACCTTATCGGGATCGCGGACGAGCTTTCCCGCTCAGATTCAAGTAGCGAGGTTGCCGATCTCTATCGAACATGGATAGCACACGCCAACTCGCCGCTGGCATTCATTGCACGTTTCAATCTGGGCCGCATCCTCAGTGACGCCGGAGATCTGGGGGGGGGCGAGCAGGTATATCGAGAAGCGCTTGTCCAGAATCCCCAGTTTCCCCAGGCGAGACTCAATCTCGGTTCGGTGCTTGAGCGCTCCGGTCGCCCGGACGCGGCCATTGCGGAATGGGAACAAGCCCTAGGCGTGATCACTGGTGCTGAAACACCCGACACGGCGTTGCTCAAACATGTGCTCAACAGCCTCGGTCGCCTGCTTGAACAACAGCACCGTTATGACGAAGCCGAAACGATGCTCACCCGTAGCCTTGCGGTGCAGCCGGATCAGGAAGAAGTGCTGCATCATTGGGTGCATTTGCGACAAAAACAATGTGCTTGGCCAGTCTATTCACCTCTTCCGGGCGTGAGCGTCGAATCGATGGTACGTTCGACTTCCGCGCTGGCCATGCTCAGTGCTTCAAACGATCCGGCGCAGCAACTGGATACCGCGCTGCGCTACGCGCGCGCCAAGATTCCGGGCAATCTGCCACCGCTCGCGCCGGCGCAGGGATATGAACATCCGCGCTTGAGAGTCGGCTATTTGTCATCCAACCTGAATCTTCATGCCGTCACGATACTCACGGCCGAGCTTTACGAACTACATGACCGAAGCCGGGTAGAAGTATTCGCCTTCTGCTGGAGCCCCGAGGACGGCTCGCCAATGCGGGCAAGAATCCGCGCTGCCATGGATCATCTGATTCGCATTGACCAGATGACTGACGAGCAGGCGGCACAAACTATCCGCGCCGCCGAAATCGATATCCTGATCGACCTTCAGGGGCTCACTTCGGGTTGCAGGCCGACCATTCTGGCTCATCGGCCCGCGCCCGTGCAAATCGCCTGGCTTGGCTTTCCCGGGACGACAGGACTCCCTGGTGTCGATTACATTCTGGCCGATCGCTACCTGATCCCCGAGAAGGAAGTTCAGTACTACAGCGAAAAGCCGCTGTACATGCCGGATTGCTTTCAGGTTAACGATCGTAAGCGCACCGTTGCCGAACTGCCACGCCGCTTTACCTATGGACTTGCGGATGATGTCTTCGTATTCTGTGCGTTCAACCATAACCATAAATTTACCCCCGAACTATTTGGCACATGGATGCGAATCCTAACTCGGACCCCGAACAGCGTTTTGTGGTTACTTGCCGACAACGAGGTTGCACGCCTGAATCTCATCAGTGCTGCCGAGCGGCAAGGGGTCGACAGCCAGCGGTTGGTCTTCGCTCCCCGTGTGCAACCGACTGAATATCTGGCTCGATTTCAGTTGGCCGATCTGTTTCTCGATACCTTGCCATTCAATGGTGGCACGACGGCAAGCGATGCTTTGTGGATGGGCCTGCCCTTGCTTACTTGTTCGGGACGAACCTTTGCATCACGCATGGCGGGGAGTTTGCTAAACGCGATAGGCTTGCCGGAGTTGGTCACGACGAACTTCGGCGAGTATGAGCAATTGGCGGTGGAACTGGCGAGCGACCCATTGCGGCTGCGTGGGCTTCGGCAACGTCTTCAAGAAAACAGGGCGACTCACCCCTTGTTCGACACGCCAAGATTTGTCAGAGCGATGGAAGATGTATTTGTCAGCGTTGCGCGCAGTCCTTCGCCCAAAAAAGCGCATGGAGCTGTTTTGAGTGCGCACTACTTGGAAGGATCAAAACAGACATGACCATCGATACCCGAAGTAATTTTGTGCCTTTGCCCGCCAGTCAGCGCAAGCGCATTTTGGTCACCGGAGGTGCTGGATTTCTGGGCTCCCATCTCTGCGAACGTTTGTTGGCCGAAGAGCATGAAGTAATCTGCGTGGATAACTATTTCACCGGATCGAAGCGCAACATCGAACATCTGATCGGTCTGCCACGCTTTGAGCTCCTGCGTCATGACATAACTTTTCCGCTCTATGTCGAGGTGGACGAAATCTACAATCCGGCCTGTCCGGCTTCGCCGATTCACTACCAATACGATCCCGTGCAGACCACCAAGACCAGTGTGCATGGCGCGATCAACATGTTGGGCCTGGCCAAGCGCGTACGGGCGAAGATTCTTCAGGCGTCCACTAGCGAGGTGTATGGCGATCCGGCCATGCACCCGCAACAGGAGTCGTACTGGGGTAATGTCAATCCGATAGGGGTTCGTTCCTGCTACGACGAGGGCAAGCGTTGCGCCGAAACCTTGTTTTTTGACTACTACCGGCAGCACAAACTGCGCATCAAGGTGGTTCGCATTTTCAACACCTACGGTCCCCGCATGCACCCCAACGATGGTCGCGTGGTTTCAAACTTCATCGTACAGGCCTTGCTTGGCAAGCCGATTACGATCTATGGCGAGGGTTTGCAAACGCGGTCTTTCTGCCATGTCAGCGATCTGGTGGAGGGCTTGATAAGGATGATGGCGAGCGACGATGAGTGCATCGGCCCGATCAATCTGGGTAACCCGGCGGAACTCACGATTGCTGAACTGGCGAGGGAAATCATCGCGCTCTGTGGTTCGCGTTCCGAGCTTGTATTTCAACCATTGCCCGCCGACGATCCTACCAGGCGCTGTCCCGACATCGGTCTTGCCCGACAGCATCTGGGGTGGCAACCGATGAAGGATCGTGCCGATGGATTGCGCGAGACCGTCGAGTACTTTCGCCAGACTCTTGGGGGCTAGGGCTATGGGGATACCTGGGGTGGAAACGCTTCCGACGCATCTTCTATCTATCTACTAGTAATCACGCTCATGTCAAATTACAAAGAATTGCTGATCGGCGCGGGTTCCAGTCTCGTCAAGAAGATGTCCGTGAATGATCGTCCTGATTGGTCTGATCTGGTGACGCTCGACATCAACGCCGATCATCAGCCTGACATTGTGTGGAATCTCGAAGAAATGCCCTTGCCTTTCGCGGACGACAAGTTCGACGAGATTCATGCCTACGAGGTCTTGGAGCACACCGGGCAGCAGGGCGATTACGCGTTTTTCTTCGCACAGTTTGCCGAATTGTGGCGGATTCTCAAGCCGGGGGGACACTTGATCGGCACTTGCCCGTCGCGCCACTCCCCATGGGCTTGGGGCGATCCGTCGCACAAGCGCATCGTTCAACCTGAGAACTTTGTTTTTCTGGTTCAGCCCGAATACACCCGTCAAGTCGGCAACACGCCGATGTCGGATTTTCGATACATATATAAAGCGGACTTCGATTGCATTCGCATGACAGATGACAACACTGTGTTTTCTTTCATTTTGAAGGCAATAAAGCCCTCGCGAATTACCCTGCCGGCGCCGAAAAAGGCGTAATCGATTGACGCGATTTGCGATGACTGGTCGCGTTTATTACGGGTGAGGTTTAGTCAGAAAGGACACTCATGGGACAGACATCTGTTGTCTTTCTGGATGCAATCAAGCGAGTAGAGGCGGCGTCACTTGACCTAATGGGCCTGATTTCCGCTGCGGATGCGCTCTCTGCCGCAGGGGACGTGGAGTTGTCCTTGGTCTTGTACAAGTACTGGCTACTGGCGAATCCAAACCATCCCTTGCGTCATGTCCCCGCTTTCAATTGCGGCTCGATCCTGCTGACGCGTGGCGACCTGCAGGGCGCCAAGGACATGCTTGAGCGGGCCGTAGCGGCTACCCCCGATTTTTATCCTGCACGCCTGAATCTGGCCTCGACTTTGGAGCGACTCGGCACATCTGATCTCGCGGTGGCCGAATTGCAGCAGGTCGCAGATCTGCTTTCAGCCATTACGCAAACTAACATCGCCACCAAGATTCACGCCTTGAAGAACATGGCGCGAATTCAACGGCAGACTGAAGCGGCGGCTGCCGAAAGAGCCCTAAGGCAAGCCGTAGAGATAGACCCAACCCAGCGCGAACTCGTTCAGCATTTGGTCAATATTCGGCAGGGCTTATGTATTTGGCCAGCCTTGGAGCCGGTGGGCACGCTTGGTATCGGCGATATCCTGCAAAGGATGGCGCCATTGTCAATGAGCTCACTGGTCGATGATCCCGTGCTACAACTCGCCACCGCGTGGACATATTCAAATCAGATGATTCATGCGGGAGCGATTTGCCGCACACTCGGACAATGGCTTCCGCCCGAGACGCCTACGCGCTCGAAAATAAAAATCGGCTACCTTTCCTCCGATTTCTGCGGCCACGCCGTCGGATACCTGATTTGCGATATTTTCGAGTTTCACAATCGGGACCGGTTCGAGATCACGGTATTCAACCTCAGTGAACGAACGAACGATCCGATTCAAATGAAGATAATGGCTGGCGTGGATGGCTGGGTCGATATTCGGGGCGTAAGCGACAAGGATGCAGCTGCGTTGATCAATGGGCGTGGCATCGACATTCTTCTCGACATGAATGGGCACACCAATTACCAGCGGCCGCGACTGCTGGCCATGAAACCGGCGCCAATCATTGCCAACTGGCTGGGCTACCCAGGAACGATGGGTTCGGAGGCGCATCAATACATCATTGCCGACGAATTCATCATTCCGCAAAGCCATGAGCGGTATTACAGCGAGAAAGTTGTACGGCTGCCGTGTTATCAGCCAAACGGCAAGTTGTACGAGGTTCCGGCGCTCGCCAGCTCGCGCGCCGATCTAGGCCTTCCCGAGACCGGGGTTGTGTTCTGTTGCTTCAATGGAGCGGTCAAGGTCACGGAACCGGTATTTTCTCGCTGGATGGTCATTCTGAGCAGTGTTCCCGGAAGCGTTCTGTGGCTTCGCGGTGCCGGAAACGACGCCGAAAGGCAGTTGCGGAACGAGGCGGTCCGCCGCGGCGTTGCGCCGGAACGACTGGTTTTTCTGCCGTTTCGCTCCAATACCGAGTACCTTGGATGCCATCGCTATGCCGATGTCTTTCTGGATACCTTTCCTTATGGCGCCCATACGACCGCTTCAGATGCTCTACGGATGGCAATACCCATTGTCACACTAGCCGGTATCGGCTTTGCGTCACGTGTTTGTGGCAGCCTCTCGCAGGCAACGGGAATGCGGGATTTGGTCTGTGATACGCCCGAAAAATATGTTGCGCTTGCAATCGAGCTTGGCAACAATCATGAAAAACGAGAGAAAATCAAGGAACGTTTGAAGCAAAGCCTACCTGGCAGCACCTTGTTCGATGCCAAAAAGCTGGTGCATCACCTCGAGGCACTGTTTGAACAAATGTGGCTGGATTTCTGCGATGGATCAACCCACCAACCGGTATCACCTGACCTCGCCACGATTTTTGCCATGCGTACAGATACTGCAACCGTTGGTGGCGATGTGAGCGGCTTCATGAGCCTCGATGCGTATGAGCGACGAGAGCGTTTTAGAAGCGAGTACGGGTCCATATGAAATGCAATGCGCGAAGCGATATGTGTCCTCTGCGGTCGAGTGCGCGTCCCGATGCGAAGGCACCGTGTTATCAGCGCCGACTCTTGTGTCAGTAGTGAGCGACAGTTCGCCAAGTCTCTAACAAATCTTTGCCAAACCTGCCAAGACAATCATGCCAACCCTTCTCCATGTCGGCTGCGGCCCAAATCGGAAAGACAGAACCACACGCAGCTTCAACACGCCAGAGTGGACTGAACTGCGTCTGGATATCGATCGAAGTGTGCAGCCCGACATCGTTGGAACGATGCTCGATATGTCGCAAGTGGGCAATGCGTCGGTTGATGCGATATTTTCCAGCCACAACATCGAACATTTGTATCCGCACGAGGTGCCATTGGCACTAAAGGAATTTCGGCGGGTGTTGAAGCCCGATGGTTTTGTGGTCATTACTTGCCCGGATCTCCAGTCGGTCAGCGCCCTGATCGCCGAGGACAAGTTGGGCGATCCCGCCTACGTGTCACCTGCCGGGCCGATTACCCCGCTCGATATTCTCTATGGACACCGGCCGCCGATGGCAGCGGGCAACCTGTATATGGCTCATCGCTGCGGTTTTACGCTTAAAGTGCTGCGCGAAGTATTGTTTGCCGCCGGGTTTTTGCGTGTAGCAGGAATGCAGCGTTCCCGGAATTTCGATCTTTGGGCCTTGGCCAGCATGCAGCCACTGGAGGGGCCGGACTTGGAGCGTTTGGCACGGAGCCATTTTCCTGGCTGAGTCGGCGGGGCTGCCCCCAAGCATGGTTGTTGTTATGCAGCGGCGGCCGGCGACATGGCGTTGGCCATTGCATACGCTGCAGGTGTGCCGATGTCGAGAAAGAAGCCCTTCGTTTCGTGGCTCAGAATCCGACCAACGAAGTGAGGCAACACTTCGGTACTGAAGTCCGTTGCACAAGGGAATTCGGCATTTAGCGCGCCGAGAAATTCCTTTGAGAGAATGTACACAGCGCCGTTGGCAAGATTTCCCGGCGGCGAACTGACTTTCTCATGGAAGCCGACGACAACACCTCGCTCATCCAACTCGACTATGCCGCAGGATGACGGCGAGTCGGTACGGAAAGTCATCATGGTTATCATGCAGCCCGCAGGGCGGTCGCGATGTGCGCGCATAAAGGCGCGAAAGTCTGGCGAGCAATAATTGTCCGCATGAATCAGAAGACCTTCGTCATCGCCAAAGAAGCCGACGTTGGCTTTCAACGTGCCAGCAGTACCAAGTAACGCTGGTTCGTGTGCCAGTGTTGCTTGTTCAGAGAACTCGCTAGCGTCAATGTACGCGGTAACTTTGTCCGCCATGTAATGCGTATTGATAAGAAACGGGCCGATGCCCGCGTGCTTCAAATTTTGCAGCCAGATACCCAGAAGTGGTCGTCCCTTGAGCGGCACGAGGCATTTGGGAACCGTATCTGTGAGCGGCCGCAGTCGTGTGCCAAAGCCGGCGGCCAAGAGGATTGCCCGCATCAGGCAATCTCCTGCTGCATCTCATGGATCTGAATCGGTGTGTTGCCAACCCGTCCCACTTGCACTGCTGCGGCGAGAGACCCCAGACAGGCCGCTTCCCAGATATTGCCACCACAAGCCAGCGTCAGCCCACTGGCGATGAGCAGCGAGTCACCAGCACCCGCGACGTCTTTCGGCGCCGAATTCAAGCTGCCGACACGGTCAGTAAGCCAATCCGGCCTGGTTCCATTTCCGGCATGAACCAATAGACCTTCTTCTCCCAATTTAAGCAAAATATTTCGTGCGGATGATTGCTGGCGCAACGCTTCGGCCAATACCACCAATCCATCCTCGCGATTGCGCGTACTGATACGGGCCTCGCGTTCAGTGGGTGTCAGGAGGTCCATGTGCTTGAAGCGGCTGATATCCCCCACTTGGGAGGACGATTGACTGTCGGCAGCCAGCATCACGCTCCGCGTCTTGGCCATGGAGGTTACCTTGTCGACCACGTTCTGCGGTAGGCAGCCATAGTTGAAATCAGAAAAGACCAGGAGGTCGGCACCCTGCATAGCTTCTTCCAGATATTCGAGCAGGCGGGCCTGCAATGGAGTGGCAATGGCTCCCTGATGTAGATGACTGACGCGTAGCAGAGTCTTCCCCTTGCACCGAAAACGCTGTTTCAAGGTAGTCGGGCGGTTCCCATCTTCCAGCAAATGGGCTTGAACCTTTGCTGCAGCAAGTTCCTTCAACGCAAAGTCACGCGGGGCGTCAGCTCCGGTAACCGAGACGAAGCTGACTTGCGCTCCCATACCGGCAGCATGTGCCGCCACGATTCCAGCGCCGCCGACAAATCGCGTGGAATCCAATGGTGAAACCACGATGGTGGGATCTTCCTGCGACATGCCAAGCGGCTCGCAGGTGATGTACTCGTCCACGATCAGATCGCCAACCACACAGACCTTCATGTCCGCAAAGCGCTGCAGTAGGGCAGCCAGTCTCGCATGCTGGATCGCGTGACGCGCAAGGTAATCGCTGGGAAGTGCGATTGAGCGATAGTCTACTTCCGTGAATTCTTTACGCAGCAGGTCAACGGATGAGAAGGCAGTTTCGCCTGAACTGAACAGCAGCCGCCCTCCATACCGTTCCAGCGCCTCCAGTTCCGGATTGAAGAGAGACTCATGTTCCTTGCCCTTGACAACGATGTCTGGACGCAGGCGACCAACGACATCGGTTACCGGCTCATCGATCAAGAATGCCTCGTCGACCCAACTGTTGCTCTGAACCCCTTCCAGGCGAAGCTGTTCAGGAACATGCGCGGCCTTGCCCGCGATCCGATCCGATTGGATGCCGACGACGAGCCTGTCCCCGCAATCCCGCGCAAAGCGCAACAAGCGTAGGTGCCCCGGGTGAAGGACGTTGAAGTTACCGGATACAAAAACTGTTCGGTTTGACATCGGGAGATCGCCCTAGTGCACGTCTATTGAATGGTCCATTGCAATCAATGGACGGAATACTTTTCCAGCCTCGAGATCATCCAGGGCTTGATTGATTTCTTCCAGGCGATAGCGCTTTGTGAGCAAGCGATCAAGCGGGATGTTGCCCTCGCTGAAGATATTGAACATCCGCGGGATATCCCTGTCTGGCTGTGTACCGCCGCCCCAGCTTCCCGCAATCTGCTTGCCGCTGATCAACTCATGCGGAGCAAGTCGAATGGTTTCGCCTTCGGCTGGGTGCGAAGCAAAAAGAAGCTTGCCCCCTCCCTTGCGAATCAACGCAAATCCGAGCTCGATGCTCGCAGTCGTACCCGCTGACTCAACGCAGGCGTCTGCTCCCCCTGCTGTCAGCTTCAGGACTCGTTCGATCACATCTTCCCGGACCGGATTGACAACATGAGTTGCCCCGAAATCTTTGGCGAGTTCTAGCTTCTCGTCAGAAAGGTCAACCGCAATGATGTTCTTGCATTCAAATGCGTGCAACGCCATCAAAGCACTCAAGCCGATCCCCCCCAGGCCAAGCACGACCACCGAACTTCCAGCAGCAGGTCGTAGTTCGTTGAGGACCATTCCGGCACCGGTCGGTAAGGCGCAACCAAACAGGACCGCAACTTCGGGGGAAAGATTCGCGGGTTTCTTGACGATCCTGCTCTCCGACACAATCGTGTGCTTGCTAAAGGTGGTCACTCGGCCAGAATTAATTGTTTGTCCTTCGCAAAGATACTTTGCACCCGGCGCGTCGAGCCCCTCGCCTTTTACCCAGCCAAGAATGACCTGGTCTCCCGGGCGAACCTTGGTCACTCCTTCTCCGACTTCGAGAACCTCTCCCGAGCCTTCGTGACCGAGCAAATGAGGTAGCCAAGGATCCGGGCCTCGTCCGCCACGAACTTCCATGAGCTGGCTGCGGCAGACTCCGCTGAAAAACACTTTGATCAGAACCTGGCCAGGAAGCAGTTCCGGAAGCTCGATGTCCCGTATTGCGAGAGGTTTGCCCAAGGCTTCCAGAACTGCTGCACGAGTAATTTTCATGAAAAAGTACCTGCGGTCGTTCGCTTGATTTGCCCAAATTGGTGGGCGAAGCTCTCGATTACCTGGTACATAGCCTGTCAAATTTCAGCAAACAAGAACGATGACAAATCCACTGGGCTACCCAGCAAAGAATTGACGGGCGTTAGCCGGAACTACTGTGCCGGCACCGATGATATGTGCATCATCGAGAAACTTGGCATGGGAAATCTGAACGGCTTCATCGCTAGCCGAAACTGGCTTTTTCAGTATGGCATGGTCGAAAAAATAGGAAACCGAGTCAACTAGCTCCTCTGGAGTTTGATCAACCACCTCTACGTTGGCCTGACGTAGGATATCAACATGCTCGGTGACAAGACAACCTCGCTCCCTCACCTGCTCAAATGAAAGCCTTTTTCCGGATAAAAGACATCGGTATGTTTTCTGTGCCCAATATGTATCTCGAAACAATGGTCTTTCCCCCATTGGAGCATGGTTGACCTGAATAAGCGGAGTTTTGAATAATTTTGCTACCACCGCCATTCCGGAGGCAGATCCAACAAAAAATCTGCACTTTGCTGCGAGGTAGATGTCGATTAACGGATCCTGTACTTCGATTGTCGTGTAGTCCAAAACCCCATCCATTGGCGGCACACACGGCATTTTGGTATTACCTAGACGAACTACCTTGCCACCCCATTCAATAATCTTTGCAAATAGCTGTTGATAAGCAAGAATGTCGCTATCACGTACAGAAACGTCATTTCCCTTGACGATCGGATGATAGCCAGGTGTGCGTGCATGCACGCACACGAACCAATCGCTATCGCCGATTCCATTCTTCCGTAAAAACTCTTTTCCTAGGAGGTCAATTTGAGGAGTGATATTTATTAAAGGGGGAAACTTGGCACTATCCCACCTCTCATTGGCGAGCAGAACCATCTCGTACATACCGATAGCTTCTGTATCATTGAGTCTGACATATTCAAAATCTTCTCGCAGCCAATGCAATGTTGCACGAAAGGATTCGCTCAGCGTAGCGTCCGTTCTCGTGCGAATTGTCAAGTGCTCTGCATACAAACTCAGCAGAAAATTATTGCTTACACGATTGCCAGGATAAAGGTCTGTAAAAAGGCAAATATTCGTTGTGTCTGCAAGAAGCCCAAGTTTGAACAGCTTTAAGTAGGCATCAAAAAAAATGAAATGGCCAATATTTTGTATCCAGCGTCCAGATAGCACTCGCGACTTAAGTGCATCATATCCATATGCCTTACAAAACTCCCACTTCCCCATAGTCACAGATTTCCATACCGCTCTTGCGTTCTCAGGTTGTCCGTTGTGATAAAGGTGATGCCCACATCTGAACATGTCCTCAAGTTTCGATAGATGGGCTGCTTGATCTAATGAGGTTTCATTCATTTCGATCTGTCTATTGTCACTAACGGACGTTAATAAATGTTCACACCTGCTCAATTAGGGGACTGGATACGGAATGTTCAACTAATTGCAATGTGTGACCAGCGCGAACAAGTCTTGAAGCAAATTCGTGATAGTTTTTTGGTATTGGGGCACGGGACTCAACCGATACCAGAGTTTGGCGCATTTCTATTTGAGACTTGATTGAACCAAGAGTTAGTTCCTTGAATAATTCCGGGACGTTGGTCTCAAACAAAAAGTCCTTCTCAGTTCGAACCGGCCATGATGGCATAACGATTTTTTGATAATAGACAACTTCATCAAGAATTAGCGGATCAACTTCGAAACAATGGATTTCCACAAATTTGCCAACAATCTTTCTGAGTTCGCGATAGAGTTCATCGGAATTACCCAATAGGATTGATGCGCACGCCTCGTGAGGAGTCAACACTAGATTCTCGAGGCCGACAGGTGAAGACATGTAGCTAATCCCATCCACAATAAGGTCACCTTGGATCTGAATGTGTTTGATACCCATCGACAGCCTCGGGTAACCTTCGGAATCGGCTTCTACCGCGCTTAGAAGGAATTCAACAAAATCAGTATGCCCATTGCCGAGTTCTCTCTGCAAATAGTTCATTATGAAAAACGCCACGCGATGGTTGTAAAGAGCAGTTACCACATAACCCATCACATATGCGCGCTTCCATTGGTCAATCGGCATCGACGTTGTTCCAACAAGAATCTCTTCCATCTCTTCGTAATTTTCAAACCCTCTTCGCGACATGCCAATTTTGCAGAACCGAGATTCGATTCCATAAGCCGCGCGATATTTTGTTTCGACCATCTCTGTATTTTCAAGTAGTGTGCAGGGATAGATTACGAAGTGATCATCAAGCCGATTTGTCATAACGCTATTGAGACCAGCCACGAATGATTCGTAGGTTTCTCGAGGGAGCCCCAGAATTAATTCGATATAGGTAGGTAGGCCTTTATCGTGAAAGGCTTTCTTGAGCATTGCCATGCTCTCTTGACTAATATTGCGTCTCTTGATTGCTTCAAGAACATCCTTGTTCATTGACTGCACCGCCATAGTTACGTTAGTAAGTACGCCTCCTTTGGACAAACGATCGGCTATCGACACTATCCTTTCATGGCTATTTTTCAACCAATTGATCATCAAGTAACCCGGGAATCCTGTTTTGCTGCATAGATCAGCAACCTTTCCGGCAAGTTCAAAGTCTCTTTCAAAGAAAATTCCAAAATTGGCATCCGCGCCATATATGTAGTAGATATTTTTTTTGCTAAGCCATATAAGCTCTTCGTGCAGACGTTCGGCACCGTACTTGATAACTTTGTTAACGTCAGCATTACCCCAGTCGCAAAAAGTACAACTGTAGGGACATCCACGATTGGTTTCCCAAACGGCACCAGTTACGCTACTTCCGTACTTCGTCATTAAAGTATCGAAGACCCCATTCAGAAATGGGGACGGAATAGTGTCTAGATCTTTTATTCTCTCTTGGCGCGGGGTAGTGTGAAATCCAGACTCTATGTCACAGGTCTGAAAAGTGATTCCATTCACTTTAACAAGGCTTTGCTTTTCCGCCAATGCTTCGAGTAGATGGGAAAACGTCACTTCTCCTTCATTGTGCACAAGTATGTCTACATGGGGATTTTGAAGAAAAAAGTCAGCCATTCTTAGAGGATCTTTCGGGATCGAATAGCCGCCAAATACGATTTTTGTATGTGGGAAGCGTTGGCGAACAATCCTTGCTAAATTTAGGCTTGCCCGAAAGTTCCAGACGTAGGCTGCGAATGCGACGATGACCGGCTCAGACATTCCTTGAACTGTTCGTTTCGGATCTTCTCGCAGAAACAGCAATTCGATATCGTAGGCCTCCGCCAACTCGGGTCTCCCCATCGCGTAGGATGCAATTAGACCAATCGAGAGAGGAAGTAAATTTCTGTCGGTCCCTGTGCCAAGGTCTACCAGATAGACTTTCTTTTTCATAGTTTAGCTCCAGCCGTTCTTGGACCGATTTCTACTTATCAGATTTTGCTCAATTCGCTGTGGATCAATTGCTATTGGTAATCCGATTGCAATCTTCCACACTGGTTGCAATGGATTGATATTGGTTTTGTTTTCTAGCCGTTCGTCTCACCTGATTTTCAGAAGAACTTCCGCTGCTTGTCATGCTTCAATAAAGGGTGCCATCTCGGTCAATGGCTGGGGACTGAAGGTGCCGTCGCCATTGGCCTTGTATCCTTGTTTAAACAAAACATCCTGACTATCATCTACGACCACCTCGCAGATTACTGGACCATTGCACCCGAGAAGATTCTCGATCACGGCATCGATGTCTTTCGCTTGATCCAGCTATTTTCCGGATAGAGGGCATTTCGAGTCTCCAGTCGGGGTGAGTGCCGAAATAGCGACCGCTGAGAAATTCTTTCTGCGTTTGTCGAATCGCTAGATAGCCGTTATTGTTGACCACGCTGATAATTACATTAATATTTTCTTGGCGTATGGTTTGCAGATCCTGAACGTTCATCAGAAAGCTCCCATCGCCAATAATGCATAAGTGCCTTGGAAATTTACCGCTCTTTGCGGCGCCAATGGATTCGGCCAAACCAGTTCCCATCGCGGAGATGGCCGACGAACAGATGATACGGTCATTTTGCTTGATTATGGAACTCTGAAATCCGGCATATAGAGCGGTTCCCCCGCCATCGATGACAAGACAGGTTGTCTCCGTCATACGTTGAGTCAAGCGATGGATGTAGATATTAGAATTCGGCCGAGACGTTACCGCAGGTTCATACCAATTGGCATCTTTGTACACTTGGATATCTGGCCAGTGAAATGTCTTTAGCTCTTGCCCGGCAAGCCAACCGAGATAGCCGTTTAGGTCGCCTTCGATCTTCAGGTCAAAGTTGACATTTAGATTGTCTAGCTGGTCCGCGTCGATGTTGACAATGATTTTCCTTGCGTTCGGGGCATAGGAATCAAACAATGTAGTGGTATGCGGAATCGACAAATGAGTTCCGAGGCAAAGCAATGTGTCCGCCGCAAATACTGCCTTGTTGGCACCCCGTTGTCCGCTCATACCTATGATTCCGAGGTTCAAAGGATGTAAGGTCGGGAACAGGTCAGCTGCGGTCCACGTCGTGACAAACGGCAAGGAATGACGCTCTATAATTTCCCAGAGAGAGGGAGGCCTTCCAGCCAGTCGAATACCGTAGCCAAGTACAAGCAATGGCCTGTCGGCGGCATTGATCATTTCCAGGGAGCGGGAAAGCGCTTCCGCGTTCAGCACTTCGCACTGTTCGGCAGTTGTTTGAATGCGTGTGGGCAAGGAATTGGCCGACGCGGCAATGTCGCCCCATTGCATATCCAGCGGTATATCCAGCCAGACCGGTCCTGGTCTGCCACTTAGCGCAATATCCAGTGCCCGGTCTAATTCGGCAAGAAACTGATCCTTATGCGAAACGAATTTTGTGTACTTGGTGATCGGTCTCACGATGTCGCAGATATTTACTTCCTGGGTGCCGACCTGACGCACCTTACGCCCATAACTTGTGTGTTGCGAACGTGCCTGTCCGCTCAAGAAAATGCAAGGTATTGAGTCCTGCCATGCCGCCAGTAATCCCGTAATTGCGTTGGTCGCCCCTGGACCAGTAGTCACGACGGCACAACCAATGTTTTCGGTTACCTTTGCGTAGGCAACAGCAGCCAGAGCGGCCGACTGTTCGTGATGCGTATAGGTGACACCGATTCCCATCCGTTCCAGAGAGTCAAAAATATGCACGACCGCTCCGCCCTGCAGCCCGAATACGTGCCTAACGTTACAAGCCTTAAGCCTCTCGGCCAACGCATCGGTCAGTTTCATCGCTATATTTTTCCGACGCCCATGGCGAACAAATAGTGTGCCATCGGGTAATACCCCGTATGCACCATTTCATCATTCATCGAAAACATAAAGACGTTGTCAAAGTATCCCGCCATTAGTTCTTTCAAGGTCTTGGCGGTCTTCAAGTTTATATGCTGGTGGTCGCTACGATGAGTGGCATATTGCGAGGAAGTTTCATTCGGCGTTCCTATGATCATGACTCCCTTGGCACTCAAGCTCGCTACCATGTTGTCCACAAAGCGCTTTTCGAATTCCGGCTCCAAGTGCTCGATCACGTCTATGTTGAATATTCCATCATAGGTATCGGCCGGCCTGGACTCGGAGATATCCAGCACATCGAATGAGACGTTTTTCAGGAATGCAAGCCGTCGCCTATTGCCGACAATATTGCGTTCCTCCCAGTCGACGCAATGCAATGCCCCAACTTCCTGCGCGACAATTGGAGCTCCGAATCCGTCACCGCACCCGACCTCAAGCACGCGCGATTTGCCGGCAAGCATCTTGGCGCAGAATTTGTAGCGCGAAAGAACAAAAGCCATGTGTTTCGGATCATGCATCAGACTATAGGAAGTCCAAGGGCCAAGGGGTACTTCCTCGGTTTCGAACTGATCGTTGGTTGCCTCGATATGCAGATTCCACGCTACTCTCGATTCTTTCATCTCACCTTTTCCTTATCTATTTTGAATCTTCGTTTCGGAAACGTCTGAGCTTAAACATGTTAGGATCATTGCGCAGCTTTTCGGCAAGGGGCGCTGTACCCCATGGATCATGGACCACAGAAAGGTTGCGTCCTCCCACTACTTGGCGCCCCGCCGAACGCGACCATTGCAGGCATTTGTATATGTCCTCGAACTTAGTTCCGCTATCGCTGGATTCGAGAAATTGCCTTACCCGGTCCAGATTGGTTTCGGCCTTTGCCCCAGCACGGATTGTCTCGAAGTGCGTTTTGGTCTTCACGAAGCCAGGCCCGATAATGAAAATGTTGACGTCATCAACTTCATCGTCGATTAGCTCGCACATTTTGATCAAGCCAATCTTGGCAGCACAATAGGCCGAGTAACAGCGAAATGGGTTATTGGTGCCGCCACCGGCAAGTAACGCAATATCCACTATCCGCGTCTTGTCACGGCAAGGATACAGCGCATGCACGGCCCTTAGCTGGGCAGTAAAGTTGATCTCGATAGAACGTTTCCAATCATCGAAATCGAGATCAAAGAACCGGCCAATTGGTTCACTGGTACCAACGGAGCTGAACAAGGTTGTCCATTCAAACTGCTGCTCACATGCAACTTCTGCGAGCCGCCGAATTTCGTCTGCTTGACTTAGATCGCATCGAAACAGCGTGATCCCTTCCAGAGCGACCAGCTCATCATGCTCGGGAAAGTCTCTCCGGAATGTTCCGAGTACGCGGTAACCATCGGCTTGGAACATCTTGCATATATTCCTGCCAATATCGGCATTGGCACCGAGAATGATCACACTTCCCTTTGTCTTCACGTCAAGATCCGCCTAATTCGTTCAATTGCTTCGCGAATCTGTTCTTCCGATTTTGCGTAACAGAAGCGGACATAGTTCTCTCCGGTAGGACCGAAGTAGTTTCCGGGGCACGTCGCTACGCCAGCTTTTCGTAGTACATGACCAGAAAATTCCTCGCTGGTGAATCCTGTACGACTGATATTTGGAAATGTATAGAAGGCGCCACCAGGTGTTAGACAGGATATTCCGTCAATGCTATTCAAGCCCGAAACAAGTAGGTCCCGACGTCGTCGGTAGGCACGAATCATTTCACTGACATAGTCCTGGCTGGCGGACATTGCTTCGATGGCGGCGTATTGAACAAAAGGCGATACGCAAGACGTGACAGTCTCTAACAATAGAGCCATGCGTTTAATCAGCTGCGCGGGCCCGGTCACGCCGCCAATGCGCCAGCCCGTCATCGCGTAGGATTTGCTAAACGAATGGGCGATTATGGTCCGCTCCCTGCATTGGTCGTAGACGCTTGGGGATGAAAAGCGATTGGTTTCGTCGTCATATACCATGCGACCGTAAACCTCATCACTCAACAGGTAGACGTCTTCGGCTTCAGCAATTTGATATATCGCTTTCATATCGCACTCACTCATTACCGACCCTGTGGGGTTATGAGGCGAATTGATGATGATCAGTCGGGTGTCCTTTGACATTGCTTTGCGCAGATCGTCTGGATCGACACGAAACGCGTTTTCCTCGCGGAGCGGAACGGTAACTGCTTTCGCACCACATAGTTCAATGATAGATGTATAGCTGACGAAGCAGGGATCGGTAATTACGACCTCTTCACCTGGATTTACGGTGCAGGCAATTGCCAAGTAGAGCTGGATGTTCGCTCCGGGCGTCACCAGTATCTGATCGATACTTGGCAAAAAGCCTCGCGAGCGCAGGGTCATCTTTGCCGCCTGTTCGCGAAACTCTTCCAATCCTGCTGAGACGGCGTAGTGTGTGTAGCCATCGTGCAATGCGCGACAGGCCGCTTCAACAACATTGGGCGGGCTGTCGAAGTCCGGATCACCAATCTCGAGATGGATAACGTCCATACCGTCGCGTTCGAGCTTGTTAGCTTCGGCGAGGATCTGGAACATTTTCTGTCCTCGCAGATTCTTTGCGACGCTTGAAAAGTGCTTCATCGTTCTTACCGTTCCACGATTAGAATGGGCCTTGGAAGCTTGTGTCGGGAACATCCAAGCGTTGGTCGGGCAGCGTCGCAAGTTCGTTGCCATTCGGTGAAATGCCTACCATGCGCTTGACTTCCAGAACAATGTGACCTGCTCGGGGATAATAACGTTCCGCCAATGCTGGACTGGTTGGACAGGGATGATCGGGTAGCGCGATCCGTACCGGCGCGGTTTTCATTGAAGCGAATTCGCATTCAAGAACGGTGGCGACAATTTCCGCGGACACACCAAATGCTGCACTTGCGGTGTCAGCTACCACGAGACGTCCGGTTTTCCGCACCGAGGCCAGTACGGTTTCGACATCCCATGGACGGATAGTCCGCAGATCGATAACTTCAGCCGAAACATCGTCGGCGCGCAGATGCTCGGCCGCTCGCACAGCTTCCAGCGCCATGTAAGACGTACCGACAATCGTAACGTCGCTGCCCTCGCGCATTACGCGGGCACTGCCCAGCGGCACCGTGTAATATTCCTCGGGCACCTCGTCAGAAATGTTGTGCAGCCAGCGGTGCTCGATAAAAACCACAGGATTGTTGTCTTCGATAGCTGCCGCCAGCAAGCCCTTGGCATCATGCGCGGTGGTCGGCATCACCACCTTGAGTCCTGGAATATGGGCGAACCATGCTTGCAGACTTTGGCTGTGTTGGGGACCCTGGCCCCAACCACGGCCGACGATCATGCGCACCACCATCGGCACCTTGGCTTTGCCGCCAAACATGTAGTGCCATTTGGCCGCCTGATTGACCATCTGCTCCATAGCCACCAAGGCAAAGTCTACCCGCTGGTGAGTGATGATCGGACGCATACCGACCAGCGCCGAACCAAGCGCCACGCCCGTCATCGCATTTTCTGACAACGGCATGTCCTGGACGCGCGTCGTCCCATACTTTTCCTGCAACCCCAAGGTGGTGCCGAAGATGCCTTTGGGGTCGGGTACGCCCAAGCCAACTATATAAACCGCGGGATCGCGCTCCATGGCCTGATCGGTCGCTTCGCGAATGGCTTCAAAGAATTTGAGTTGGCGATTCATTGCAGGCATTCAAATCAATTCGCGTAAACCTGCGAGGACAGGGTATCGAGTTCGGGCCACGGACCTTGTTTTGCATAGGCAATGGCTTCTTCAGCCTCCTGCTTGAGCTCATTCGCCATCAGATCCATTTCATGCTGCGTAGCGAGGCCGCGGGCTATGAGCTTTCGTTCGTAGGCAGCTACCGGGTCGCGCTCTTTCCATGAAAGGAATTCGGCTTCCGTCCGGTAGCCAATATCGTTGTCGTAGCCATGACCGCAATGCTCGCGCCAGCGGTAGGTAATAAACTCGAGCAGGCTTGGACCGCCGCCAGCACGAGCTTTGCTAACGGCCTTGCCGCTGAGCTGATACACAAGGTCCAGATCATTCCCGTCAGCCTGGTGCGCTTCCACACCGTGGGCACGTGCGATATCGATGATTCGATGGTCGCCTTTCTGACGCACGTCCATGGGTGAATAAACAGAGTAGAAGTTGTTCTCGACCAGAAAAACGATAGGTAGATTCTTCAGCGCCGCGAAATTGACGCTCTCGTAAAACACACCGGTTTCGGTGGCGCCATCGCCGAGGAATACCATCACGACACGGTCCTCGTCGCGCATCTGCGATGCGAAGGCAACCCCCGCCGCAATGGGAATAGTGCTGCCAACAATGGGCGCGGCGCCGAGAAAACCGGCATCGATATCTACCAGATGCATTGAGCCGCCCTTGCCTCCGGCACAACCCGTAGCCTTGCCATAGATTTCAGCCATCATCGCCTTGAGGTTGCCGCCCTTCGCCAGATAATGTCCGTGAGAACGATGCCCGGACAGGACGTAGTCTCGTCTTTCAAGGGCTGCGCAGGCACCGGCTTCGGCGGCCTCCTGGCCAATACTGAGGTGAACCGGGCAGCGCATCTCCTGCTCGCCATAGTGCTCGGCGATGGAGTTCTCCACAATCCTGATACGTAGCATCTCTTTGTACAATTTGAAATGCAACTGGCTATCGAATAGCTGGGGCATGGTCTTGAATTTGCAGTCCGGCTCTGAGCGAAGTTTTGGGGGTTACGGGATAAACCAGAAATAATCACCGGTGTAGCCAACGTCCTTGAAGAAGCCAATCCACTCATCAACTGACATGATGGTTTTTGCCGTGAGGTTCCAGGCGTACATGCGTTCCTTTTCCTCGTCGTTACGATAGGCATCTACAGTAATAAACGAGTTGCCGCGACTGACCCGTTCGATCTCCTGCAAGGCTTGACCGCATTCCTTCCGTTCCAGATTGTGTACCGTGTTAATCGAGATCACGACATCGAACGAATCATCCGGAAATGGCAGCTTAAGTGCGTTGGCGACCTGAACGTATGGCTTCATATCGTCAATTGCGTTCTCGATCGCGTATTGGGAAATATCGATGCCCTTCACGACGATGCCAGGAATGAGTTCAGCGAGGTCGTGCAGCATGAAGCCCTTGCCGCAACCGACATCAAGCACCGAACTGCCTTTCTGCAAACCCCAGTATTCCTGGAACGTTGGGATGACGGGTTGCCAGAATCTGGGAAAGTAGTTGAATCCGCCATAGCCGTGCCGCCGGTCGCCATCGAAGAAATCCCGCCCGAACTGCCTGGCGATCGCGCGATCCGCCTCCGTCTTCGAGGCAACGCGTTCATCCAGATTGCGCTTTGTTTTCGGATAGTTGACCAGCAGGTCGATTTCTTTTCCCATTCTTAAGTCCGTTCGTACTAAGCCATTGCATCAGGGCTTATGAAGATAGTCGTAAGGTTGCGCCTTGAGTTCGTCAAAATTTGTACGCACCCATGCGATGCATTCGTCCAGACCCCGATCTAGGTCTATGCGATCTTGCCAGCCGAGTTCGGCGCGTAGCTTGGCGCTGTCCAGATGGTAGGCCGAGTCCTTGCCCATGCGCTCGCCAACGACTTCGACGTGATCGTCAAAGGCAACTCCGAGTTTTGTGCAGATCTGTTCCACAAGTTCGCGGATGGAAACGACCTCGTTGGTGGAGATATGATACGTGTCGCCGTCACGTCCACCACGCATGATCTTCCATGTGGCATCGGATACATCCCGCATATGTATGAAGGACCGCGTTGATACACCGCCCCCGTGCAACTGAAGCTTGCGCCCGAGCAGAATGAACAGGATGGTGCGTGGAATGATCCGATAGAGTTGCTGTCCGGGGCCATAGACGTTTGCGGCACGCGTGGTCACGACAGGAAAGTTGTAGGTGGCTCGGAAAGTACGCAAACTCATGTCCGCTGCTGCACGGGATACAGCATAAGGCGTGCTCGGATTGAAAGGAAAATCTTCCTTGACGAATCCGGAGCAGCTGCCATAGACCTCCGGCGTCGATACGTGCACATAGCGCTTAAGAAAATCGCATTGGCGCAGCTCGTCATGAAACTTGATTGTGGATACGGTGTTGGTCATGAACCAGTCGCCGGGATTTCGCCAGCTTTCGCCGACCATGCTCTGCGCAGCAAAATTGACCACGTAGGCCGGTCTCGTATCGCGAATCAGTCGCGTAATCTCTATCAAGTCCTTGTTGAGATCAAGATGATGGAAACTGAAATTGGCATGATCGTGCCACTTGTAAGGCAGGAAGGCGTTTATGGGCTCAACTGAGCGACTGGCACCAATCACTCGAGCACCTTGCTGGAGAGCGAAATCAACGAAGGTTGCTCCGGAGAATGAATTGCTACCTACGACGACAATGGTATCCATAGAAAGAAAGATTAGTTGCTTGGCGGTCGCTTCGAGTACAACCACTGCATCAGCATGTGACCGACGATCAATTGCAGATCCTCGGCAATCTGCATGTCATCAACGGGAAAGTGAATCGCTACATCGGCGATATCCTTGCATTTGCCACCCGTATAGCCGAGCACCGCATATGATTTGACTCCCATAGCCTTCGCTTGGTCGATGGTACGTACGATGTTCGGCGAGTTGCCACTGCCGGAAAGGGCAATCAGCAAATCCCCCGCTTGCGCTTGCACGGCAAGCTGTTCTGAAAATATGTACTCGTAACCGAGATCGTTTCCCAGGCAGGTCATGACTGCGGAGTTCGCGCTAAGCGCCATTACCTTCATTCCCGCGCCGCTTCGCTTGGCGATTCCGTAGAGAAAATCGTTGGCCAAGTGGATGGCGTTTCCAGCGCTGCCACCGTTTCCACACAAAAATACCCGTTGCTTTGCCTGCCAGCAATTCAGCATGTCTTGTGCAAGCAGTGCTACGCCTGACCAATCTGCGTTGGCCAGCACGCTTTGCAGCCTGGCTGAGTAGCCAGCGAAGAAATCAAGTTTCATTTCTGGGTTCGAACCCATCGGCTACTTGGCCAGGACGGTTTTCTGCATCCACTTCAGGTTGGAGTGGCACTCCTCGTCCTTGAGTACTCCGGTACGGTACTTATCGACTATCTCCAGTACGGCATCCTCTACGGTCTTCTTGGGTTTGAAACCGGTGGCGAGGAGTTTGTCCGAGTTAACGCGATAGGAGCGCGGATCGTTGGAGGCACTCACGACAATCTCAGCCGGAACATGCTTCGTTACCAGTTTTGCGATATCCAGAATTGAAATGTTCTCAAAACCCGCGTTATAGATGCCTGTTACTTCGGGATGGTCGATCAAATGAAGGTAGATATCCGTAATATCGTCGATATGGATGTTGGGCCGCGTCTGGTTTCCGCCAAATACGGTGATCCGGCCCTTGGTGAGTGCCTGCATGGTCAGCATGTTGACCGAGACATCGAGGCGCATGCGCGGGGAGTATCCGCACACCGTTGCCGGACGAATGATCTGGACGACCATGTCATTTTGATAACCAAGCAATACGCGCTCGGCGACCATCTTGGTCTTGTTGTACTCGGAGATCGGCTTGAGCTCCAGGTCCTCCGTCACCTGCGGTTCATCCTTGATGCCATAGACGCTGCCCGAAGAGGCGTAGATGAAGCGCTTGATGCCCCTTCGTTTGGCCTTGTCGGCCAGCTGCATGGTGGCCAGGGCACTGACTTCCCACGTAAGCTTGGGATCCAGATCACCGCAGGGGTCATTGGCTATCGACGAAAGGTGGATGATGCAATCGACGCCTTCCAACGGGACAGACTCGATGTCTCGAACATCACCCTTGACGACTTTCAGTTGAGGATGGGGCGTAAGAAAATTGCCAAACCACTGAATATCAAACGCGACCACTTCGTAACCGCGCGCAAGTAGCTTGGGAATCAGTATGTGGCCCTTGTACCCGCAGCCTCCTGTGACAAGAATTTTCATTGTATTCAGTATCCTCAGCCGTAAAATGACTTCGTAGGTGTTGTCTTTGAGCGCTATACCATATTTACGAGGATTTCATGGTACCTCCCCAGGCGTTTTACGATCTCCTGAATAGAACCAATACTTGCCTTCTGGGCGACATGTTTTTTCCTGACTCGCCGGGGCACATGATTGCGGAGCTCGATAATTTTCTAAGAATGCGGCATCTTGGTGAGGTGGATGCAAGGCGAAATTATCTTGCCATCATGCCTAAGGGCGTTTTGGGCATACCAGAAATAATTGCGGCAACTTATCCAGCTGTCTTCAACTCGACATCGGGCATTCAGATCATGACGGATGGCGATGGCGAGTTATGCAAATTGGCGGCGGATATTCAGATGCTAAGGCCGGAGTTGTCAGTTGGTGTCGGACTGTCACATTTCAGGGGTTCCTTGCGGGACGAAGCATGTCGAAAAATGGCGCGGTTGGCGCATCTGCCCGGTTGGCCGCAACGTTTGACCTGGGTAATCAGTCAGGAAATGCTTGCCGAACGCACCCTTCAGTATTTTCGGCGCCGCTGGGAGAGCCAAGACTATTGCCCTTGGATAGATATCCCGGAACTGAGTCCTGAGCTAAGGGATTTGTTGGGTGGAAAAACCGACAAACTGGCGTTGATTCATATTCGCAGCAATGCTCGCGGAGGCGGAAGTGCCGCCAATGCGGGAACTCAAACCGATCCGTCGCGGCTAATTCCGACGCTTGGCTATTTGAATGACTTGGGCTACACGATCGTCAAAATTGGACGGGAGCCCTATCCGTCGGAATGGGCGCCTTTTTTCGTCATCAACTATTCGGGAAGTTCGCTGCTAAATTATCGGAATGACCTGCTGCTTCTTAAGGCGGCAAAGTTCGTGATGGTGAACGCGTCGGGTTTTGGAAATCTGCCAGATATTTTGGGTACTCCGATGGTGTTCTACGGAGGATGGCACATCGGGTTCCCGCCACTGGGTCCGAAATGTGTACTGCTTCCTAGCCTGATGCGCAGCAAGGCATGCGGCCGCTTTCTTAAGTTCATCGAACAACTGCAGTTTTTCAGAAGCCTTCCGGAATATTGGGAAGAGGGGAATTGCATGAGTTTTCCGGTCGATAAGTACGACGAGCGGCCACCCGAGGCAGATGAAATTTTGGCGAGTGTTCAGGAGGCCATCGCTTTGGGCCAAAGTTCTACGCCGCGGTCTAAGGAACAAGAGCGCTTTATAGACTTGGATAGGAAGAAGTATTTTGCGCATGTCCAAAGCCGCGTTAGTCAGCAGTTCCTTGAGCGGTTTCCTGAGGCGTTGATGCCGGGGTTTGTTGTGTGATTGATAGGGGGACTTTGTAACGATGGCATGGCGCGTGCCCAATCATTTCGCGCCGCTTTGCACGCGACTGCATAACGCCACCATCGGGAGTGTCTGAATTTTTGTGTGTGAGGCGGGAAGAGACTTTTCCACGGTGCTGCCTGCCGAAGGTCCCTCTAGACAGCTAGCCAACAGAGTAACCTCTGCGTGACCCGCCAAGGGGCCGCGACTCCAAGCCTTCAAAACAGGACGTTGATCCTCGTGCTCAATCCACCATGCGGCAAAGCATTTGCCTCGCTCCCAGTTAATTGGGTGCCGGCATGGGATTTTGAGGGGGGGACCATTGACGTTAACTCCGGTCGTGAAACAATTTCGTGAAACATTTCAGTTGGTGGCACTATTTTTGCGTGCGCCTTGTGACATATTTCCGGGTAATTGGGCGGAAAGTGGTGCAATTTAGATACGGTGTCCTGTGTGTTTCCGAATGTGTTGCGAAGCGCAATCGCATTCAAGTTCGGCTAAGTATTGCCGTTAGACAGGGACGATCCGCTCTATCTGGATGGGCGAATCGAGTGCATTTTGACCAGAGTTTTTGGCCGATAGGGTGGGCTACGCAAGGTGGCGATTCACAATAAGAGTATGAATTGATGAAGCTTTTATCGCTTGATCCGACGCTGACGCGTTTGCCGGCGCAAGTTGTAGGCAACGCTGTAAATGCGTTTGTGGAACGCTCGATGGGCGGGGTTGGGTCGCGTAAATCGCTTCGTGGAAGCGCTCGGCAAATGTGCTTCGGTAGTAATTTAACGGCCCCTTTCTTGGGGCGGTCTGCGGAAAATCGAGAACCAAATGTAGAGTCGATCTCTACGCAAGGAGAAAAAAATGGCTGTTAACGTTACTTCCCTGACCCTTGCGCAGATTGCCGCGTTATCTTCTTCCGACTTCGCCGTATGGACCAGTGACGAGATTGCGTCATTAAGTACGGCTCAGGTGCGCGCTTTAAGCACCGCGGTCATTTCAACCCTAAGCACCGCTCAGGTAAGGGCGTTTGAAGCAGTTGATATCGGGGCGCTTACCACCACCCAGGTTGCGGTACTACAAACGACAAGCGTTGCGGCTTTGGATATCGATCAAGTTGCGGCGGTGAGTACTTCTGGCATTGCTGCTTTTGCGGCGTCACAGATTCAGGCTCTTACGACAGCCCAGGTCGAAGCGCTTACGGGCAACCAGGTAAAGGTAATTACCACAACAGGGATCGCCGCGCTGACCACCACGCAAGTCGGCGCAATTGAGGCGGCAGACATAGCAGTGTTGACCACGGCGCAGGTGAGGGCGCTGACTACGACGAACATTGGCCAACTGCATACTGACCAGATTCAAGCCGTGACAACCGCTGGTGTGGCTGCGCTTACTACGTCTCAGATCCAGGCTCTGAGCACCACGCAGGTGGCGGCTGTGACCACTTCCCAGATCACGGCAATTGGGACCACAGGGATTGCGGCATTGACCACGACCCAGATTGTTGCCGTCGCATCAGACGTTGTCGCCGCGATAAGCACGTCGCAGATTGCGGCGATCGAGACTACCGACCTTGCAGTCTTGCAGACCAGTCAGATCGAAGCCTTGACTAGCGCCCAAGTCAAGGCGATTACTACCACGGGGATTGCAGCGCTGTCGACAACGCAGGTAGTGGCAATCGAGGCGGCAGATATTGCCGCCTTGGGGACAAGCCAGGTTGTGGCGATTGAAACGACCGATTTCGCAAAACTTACCGCCGATCAAGTTGGGGCGCTGACCACCGCGCAAGCGAGCAAGCTTACCACCGGGCAGGTGCAGTCGTTGACCACAACCCAGGTTGTGGCGATAGAAACAGCGGATATTGCCGTGCTCACCGCCGGCCAGGTGGCCGCGATTGAGACCACCGACTTGGTGGCGCTTGCCGTGGACCAGGTTGCTGCTGTAAGTACCGCGGGAATTGCCGCGTTGACGACAACGCAAGTTCCGGTGCTGACGACTGCCCAAGTAGAAGCCCTCGAAAGCAAGCAGGTTGCCGTATTGACGGCTGTCCAGATTCCGGTATTGACGACGACCCAGATTGTCGCAATTGAGGCTTCCGACGTGGCGAAGCTGACTACGTCTCAGATCACAAAACTAGAGACAACAGATATCGCGGCCTTGACAGTAGACCAGGTAGGCGCGTTGACAACACGGCAGGCCGCCTCGTTGACGGCGGGCCAGACCGCAGCCCTCACCACTACCCAGGCCGCGGCACTGGAGACGTCGGACGTATCAGCTCTGACCACCAGTCAAATCCGGGCGATTGAGACAACGGATCTCGCCGTGCTTAGCACCGATCAGCTTGCAGCCTTCAGTACTAGCGCAATTGCCGCACTCACTGCCACTCAGGTAGGGGCACTGAGTACGGACCAGATCGCCGCGCTGACCACATCACAGATAGCAGCCTTGACAACAAGTCAGGTTAAAGGATTGACCACTACGCAGATGGTGGCCATCGAAACGTCGGACATTGCCGCGCTGACGACAGCGCAGGTCGCGTCCATCGAAACCAGCGATCTGGCAGTCCTCAGTACCGACCGGATCGCGACACTCACATCGAAGCAGGTGGCGGCGCTCACCAACGCTCAGGTTGGAGCGCTGACTACAACGCAAGTGGCGGCCATTGAAACGTCAGATCTGGCGGCTATGACCACGGCGCAGATCGTCAAAATCGAGACGAGCGATCTTGCTGTATTGACCACAGGTCAAGTCGCGGCAATGAAGACCAACCAGATCAAGGTGCTGACCACGTCGCAGATTGCGGCGCTGACCACGACCCAGATGGCTGCCATTGAAACATCGGATATTGCCGCTCTGACCAATTCGCAGTTGAAGGTGATTGAGACCACTGATTTGACGGTATTGACCGCGGGGCAGATCGCTGCAATTCAAACCGCCGGCATAGCCGCGATGACAACAACCCAGATGGTCGACCTGACGACGACGCAGATCGCCGCATTGACAACCGCCCAGGTTGTCGCGCTGACCAACGGGCAAATTGCCGCCATCACAACAACCCAGGTTGTCGCCATTGAAACCTCGGATATCTTTAAGCTCACTACCGCACAGATCGTAAAGATCGAGACCACCGATCTGGCGCAATTGACGACCCAGCAGATACAGGCATTTAGTGCGGCGCAAGTGGCTGCCCTGACTACCCAGCAATTTGCGGTGCTGACTACCACTCAGCTAGGGGCGATCAGCACCGAAGACTTTTCGTCGATGTCTCTCAGTCAGCTGAAAGCGCTGAGCACAACGGACCTGGCGGGATTTACCCCGGCCCAGATCGCTTCGCTGACAACTGCGCAGGTGGCGGCACTGACGACCACCCAGATTGCCGGATTGACCACGACCCAGATTGGCGCGATCGAAACCTCGGATATTGCCAAGCTCAGCGCCGCTCAGCTAAGAGCCGTAGAAACCACCGACCTGGCCTTATTGACCACAGCGCAGGTCGGTGCCGTGAGCACGGCAGGAATTGCCGGATTGACGACCACCTCATTGGGCGTGCTGACCACGACGCAGGTTGCGGCGATCACCACCGCGCAAGTAGCGGCCCTGACTACGACGCAGATCGCCGCGTTGACCACGACGCAGATCGCCGCGATCGAAACCACGGACATTGCCAAACTCGGCACCTCGCAGCTTAGAGCCCTAGAAACGACCGATCTGGCGGCCCTGACGACGGCACAAGTCGGCGCTGTGAGTACGGCAGGAATTACCTCGTTGACGAGCACGCAGTTGGGTGTACTGACCACGACCCAGTTTGCGGCTCTCACCACCGCGCAGGTCGCTAAGCTGACCACGACCCAGGTTGCAGCACTGACCACGACTCAGATCGTCGCGCTTGAGACAACCGACATCGCGAAGTTAAGCACCGCTCAGGTCAAGGCGATTGAAACCACCGACTTGGCGGTTCTTACCACGACACAGATTGCGGGGCTGACCACGGCCCAGATCGCTGGATTAAGCACGACGCAGGTCGCCGTCCTGACGACCACTCAGATTGGTGCTTTCGAGACAACGGATCTTGCGAAGCTGAGCACTGCGCAGGTGCGAGCGATTGAAACCACTGGCTTGGCAGCCCTCACCTCGACACAGATTGCGGGCCTGACCACGGCGCAGATTGCGGGGCTGTCCACGACGCAGGTTGCTGCGCTGACCACGACGCAAATTGGCGCCATACAGACCTCGGATATAGCTGCACTCAATTCCACTCAGACCTCCGCGCTTGAGACAACCGATCTTGCGGTCCTGACGACAACCCAGTTTGGTGCCATGAGCACGGCGGGCATTGCCGCACTGACGACGACCCAGATTGGTGTCTTGACCACGACGCAGGTGGCAGCCATCACGACCGCACAGGTCGCCAAACTGACCACGACCCAGATTGCCGCGTTGACCACGACCCAGATCGTCGCGCTTGAGACAACCGACATTGCGAAGTTAAGCACCGCTCAGGTCAAGGCGATCGAAACCACAGACTTGGCGGCTCTTACCACGACACAGATTGCGGGCCTGGCCACGGCCCAGATTGCTGGTTTGAGCACGACGCAGATCGTCGCGCTGACGACCACTCAGATTGGTGCCTTCGAGACAACGGATCTAGCCAAGCTGGGTACTTCCCAGGTTGCCGCGCTGGAAACGACCGACCTGGCGGTCCTGACCACGACACAAATCGCAGGCCTGACCACGGCACAGATCGCGGGTTTGAGCACGACGCAGGTCGCGGCACTGACGACGACGCAGATTGGTACGTTCGAAACAACGGATCTTGCGAAGCTGAGCACGACGCAGATTGCCGCGCTGGAAACGACGGACCTGGCGGTTCTTACCACAACGCAGGTTGTCGGCTTGACGACGGCCCAGTTCGTGGGATTGACCACGACGCAGGTCGCTGCCCTGACCACGACACAAATTGGCGCCATTCAGACCTCGGATATAGCAGCGCTTACGTCCACACAAACCTCTGCAATAGAGACGACTGATCTTGCGGTCCTCACGACGACGCAGATTTCAGCCGTGAGCACAGTAGGTTTTGGTGCATTGACGACCACGCAGATGGGCGTATTGACCACTACGCAAGTTGCTGCGATCACAAGCGCGCAGGTGGATGCGTTGAGCACGACGCAGGTTGCCGCATTGAGCACGACGCAGATCGCGGCACTGGAAACGACCGATCTGGCTTCGCTGAACACCACGCAGATAGCGGCAATCGAAACGACGGACCTGGCGGCCCTCACCACGACACAAATTGTCGGCCTGACCACGGCACAGATCGCGGGTTTGAGCACGACGCAGATTGCGGCGCTGACGACGACCCAGGTTGCCTCCATTCAGACCTCAGACATTGCAGCACTCAATTCCACCCAGACGGCTGCGTTTGAGACGACTGATCTGGCGGTGTTGACCTCGACGCAGATTGCTGCCGTCAGCACCGCGGGCGTCGCCGCATTGACGACCACACAGATTGGTGTGCTGACCACGACGCAGGTCACTGCCATCACAAGCGCGCAGGTCGCCGCCTTGACCACGACGCAGGTTGCTGCGCTGACTACGACGCAGATCGTTGCGATCGAGACCAGCGACATTGCCGGCATGAGTACTGCCCAGGTAACTGCGATCGAGACGTCCGATCTGACGGTATTGACTTCTGCGCAGTTCGCTGCTCTGACTACGGCTCAGCTTGCGGCGCTGACGACCACGCAAATTGCAGCATTGACCACTACCCAAATTGTTGCGATCGAGACATCGGATCTGGCCAAGCTCAGCACGTTGCAGATTGCGTCAATCGAAACGACAGATTTGACGGTGCTTACGACCGGCCAGATTGCAGCACTGACGACAGCACAAGCTGCGGCTTTGACGACCACGCAAATCGCAGCCTTGACAACCACCCAATTTGCGGCGATCGAAACCAGCGATATTGCGCAGCTGACCACGACCCAGATAGCTGCAATCGAGACCACCGATCTGGTGATATTGAGTTCGGCACAGCTTGCAACCCTGAGTTCGGCCCAGCTTGTGGCATTGACTACAACCCAGATTGCGAGGCTTACTACCAGTCAGATCGAAGCCTTGACTACCACCCAAGTTGCTGTACTTGCGGTGGGCCAGATTGCGGCCTTGACGACAACCCAGATCGCCGTCATTGAAACATCCGATATCGCGAAGTTGACCACGTCTCAAGTGGCGGCGATCGAAACCACCGACATTGCTGTGCTGACCACCGAACAATTGGCCGCGTTCAGCGCCACCCAGTTCGGCGCCATGACGGCGAATCAGGTTGGAGCGTTGACCACTGGGCAAATCGGGTCACTGAGCGCGGCTGGCATTTCGTTGCTAAGTACTACACAAATAGCTGGAATCGCCGTAGCAGGATTGGCGAATTTGACTACAACCCAATTGTCCGGATTGACCACCAGCCAGATTCCGGCCTTGACCACCACCCAAGTGCCCGTATTGACAGCAGATCAGGTCGCCGCCTTGTCGACGAGTCAGATCGGTGCCCTGACCACAACTCAAATCGCAGCCCTTACCACACTTCAAATCGCTGCATTTGAGACGACCGATATTGCTGTGCTTAGTACCGCACAAATAGCCGCCATCGAGACAACCGACCTTGTGCAACTAACCGCTATCCAATTGGCTGCGGTCACTACCACCGAAATCTCGGCGTTGACCACCACGCAGGTGGCTGCACTCACTACCGACCAGATCGCTACACTGACTACAACTCAGGTGGCGGCGTTGGCCGCGGACCAGATCGCGGCGCTGACTACGACGCAAATTGCGGCCATCGAAACGACGGATTTGGCGAAACTGAGTACCGCACAGATTGCGGCGATTGAAACGACGGACTTGGCCGCTTTGACCGACGGGCAGATCGCCGCGCTTACAACCACGCAAATCGCTGCCCTGACCACGACCCAGATAGCAGGTTTAGGTACCGCACAGGCTATCGCGCTTGAGACCACAGATATTGCCGTGCTGACTACCGCGCAAGTGGCCGCAATCGAGACAACCGACCTGGTGCAGTTGAGTGCAATCCAGCTTGCGGCTATCAGCACGACCGATACCGAGAAGCTTACCGTTACCCAAGTGGCGGCACTAACCACGGACCAGATTGTCGCTCTCACCACCACTCAGGTTGGGGTTCTGGCCACGTCCCAAATAGCCGCCCTGACCACCACGCAAGTGGCAGCAGTTGAGACGTCCGATCTCGTCAAACTGAGTACCACGCAGATTTCTGCGATTCAGACAAGCGATTTGGCAAGCCTGACCGATAGTCAGCTCATTGCGCTGACGACAACTCAAATCGCTGCTTTGACCACAACCCAGATAGCGGCCCTCGGTACTGCCCAGGTGGCGGCGCTAGAGACGACTGATATTGCAGCGCTGACGACTGCGCAAATAGTGGCGATCCAGACGACTGACTTGGTGCAGTTGAGCGCAAACCAGCTTTCCGCAATAACTACCACCGACCTTGAGAAGCTCACGACTACCCAGGCGGCCGCTTTGACCACCGACCAAGTGGCAGCGCTAACCACAACCCAGTTTGTGGTCCTGGCCACGAGCCAGATCGCTGCGCTGACGACAACCCAGATCGCGGCTATTGAGACAACCGATCTCGTGAAGTTGAGTACCGATCAGCTTGCCAAGATCGAAACCACCGATATAGCCGTATTGACCGACAATCAGCTCACCGCGCTGACAACGACGCAAGTGGCGGGCTTGGCCACGAGCCAGATCGCTGCCTTGGGAACGGCGCAGGTTGCCTCGCTCGAGACCACTGACCTCGCTGTGCTGAGCTCTGCCCAGATAAGGGCGGTTGAAACAACGGATCTGGTGCAGTTGAGCGCAAGCCAGATTGCGGCATTGAGCACAACGGCCATCGGCACATTGACGACCACTCAGGTGGCAGTACTGACCACCGACCAAGTAGCAGCCCTGACGACTACGCAGGTGGGCGCCTTGGCGACGAGCCAGATTGTCGCATTGACCACGACGCAGATTGCGGCCATTGAGACGACTGACCTTGTGAAGCTGAGCACCGATCAGATCGTGAAGATCGAGACGTCTGATATTGCCGTATTGACCGCCAACCAGATGGCTGCGCTGACGACGACGCAGATGGGAGCTTTGACGACCAGTCAGATCGCCGCATTGGCAACGTCCCAGATTGCATCGATCGAGACTACTGATTTTGCTGTGCTGGGCACGGCCCAGATAAGGGCGATTGAGACTACGGATCTGGTGCAATTGAGTGCAAATCAGGTTGTCGCATTGAGCACGACGGCACTTGCGGCGCTGACAACCGATCAAGTGACGGTGCTGACCGCTGAACAGGCGGCAGCCCTGACGACCACGCAGATAGTTGTCATGACGACCGGCCAGATTGCGGCATTGACCACCACGCAGGTTGCGGCCATTGAAACGACCGATCTTGCGCAGGTGACCACGTCGCAGATCGCGAAACTTGAGACGACGGATGTGGCGGCACTGACGGCGCAGCAGATTGGCGTACTGACGACCACCCAAATCGTCGCACTGACGACCTCCCAAATCGCTGCCTTGGGCACGCTGCAAGTCGTGGCTCTGACGACCACGGATATCGGGGTGCTCAGTAGCGCACAGGTAAAGGCGTTCGAAACGACCGACCTGGTCCAGTTGAGCGCAAGCCAGGTGGCAGCGTTGCAAACAGATGGCGTTGCCGCGCTGACAACCACTCAGGTGGCAGTGATGACCACCGACCAGATAGCGGCCCTGACAACTACTCAAGTAGTGGCCTTGGGGACGGCCCAGATTCAAGCATTGACCACGACGCAGGTGGCAGCGATCGAAACGACCGACATTGTGCAACTTAGTACGTCGCAGATCGCGAAACTGGAAACGACGAATGTCGCAGCGCTGACAACACAGCAGGTCGGCATACTGACAACCACCCAAGTTGGCGTATTGACTACAGACCAGGTCGCTGCCTTGAGCACGCTGCAAGCGGTAGCCCTGACGACCACGGAAATCGGAGTGCTTAGTAGTGCGCAGGTCAGGGCGCTGGAAACGACCGACCTGGCTCAGTTGAGCGCAAACCAGGTAACGGCGATACAGACTGCAGGCGTCGCCGCGTTGACAACCACGCAAGTGGCGGTGCTGACCACCGACCAAGTCGTAGCACTGACGACCACGCAGGTCGCCGCCTTGGCGACAAGCCAGATTGCCGCATTGACGACCACGCAGATTGCGGCACTCGAGACCACGGATATTGCCAAGCTGAGTACCGCTCAAGTAAAGGCTGTCGAAACGACTGATTTGGTACAGATGAGTACGGGCCAAATAGCGGCACTCACTACGACCACAGTCGCTGTCTTGACCACCACCCAGGTGGCTGCGCTGACCACCACCGAGGTCGCGGCCCTGACCACCACTCAAGTAGTCGAGTTGACCACGGCACAGATCGCTGCCCTGACAACGACGCAAATCGCAGCGGTCGAGACATCCGATCTTGCAAAACTCAGCACGGCGCAGATCGCTGCAATTAACACGACGGACGCCGCGAAGCTGACCACCGATCAGATCGTTGCCTTGACCACGACCCAGATCGCCGCCTTGACGACAGCGCAAATTGCGGCCCTGACCACGACGCAGGTGGTTGCGATTGAGACAGCCGATGTCGCCAAGCTGACGACCTCTCAGCTTCGGGCCATTGAGACGACTGACTTGGTAACCTTGACGTCGCAACAGATAGCGGCGTTGACCACGACCCAGGTGGCGGCTCTGACCACGACCCAGATCGAGCTCCTGACCACGACGCAAGTCGCCGCTCTTGAAACGTCGGATATCGCTGCGCTTGGTACGGCACAGGTGCGCGCGATTGAAACGACGGACGTGGCTCAACTCACGACTGCCCAGATCGCAGCCTTGAGCACGACCAGTGTGGCGGCAATTACGACGACCCAGGTCGCGGAACTGACCACTGCACAAGTTCAGGCTTTGACCACCGCCCAAGCGCAGGTATTGACAACCAGCCAAATCGCGGAATTGTCAACGACGCAAATCGTGGCGATGGAGACTTCCGATATCGCCAAGATTGGCACCGCGCAAGTGGCGGCAATTGTCACAACCGACATTGCAGTCTTGACTACTGATCAAATCGTGGCACTGACGACGAGCCAGGTATCGGCCTTGACGACAGATCAAGTCGGTGTCTTGACGACCACGCAAGTTGCGGCCATCGAAACCTCGGATATTGCGAAGCTCACTACTGCGCAAGTGAGGGCGATCAGCACGACCGATGTGGCTGTCCTCACGACTGACCAGGTGATAGCCCTACTGACGACGCAAGTCGCGGCCTTGACTACCACCCAGGTTGCAGCATTGACCTCGGCGCAGGTTGCGGCAATGCAGACTTCCGATGTCGCATCCCTTAGCAGTGCGCAAGTTCGGGCAATCGAGACAACGGACCTGGTGGCCTTGAGTGCTGAACAGATTGCGGTGGTGACTACTGCCGCCATTTCCGCCCTGACGACAACTCAGATCGCTGTATTGACTACTGAGCAGGTAGCGGCGCTGACGACTGGTCAGATTGCTGCGCTGGCCACGAGTCAAATCGCGGCATTGACCGCGACTCAAGCCCCGGCAATCGAGACGCCGACCGATGTTGCAAAATTGACTACCAGTCAGATTGCCTCGCTGACCACGACTGCGTTCGCCGCGTTGACAACCGACCAGATCGTTGCGCTGACCACATCCCAGGTAGCCGCATTGACCACAACGCAAATTGCGGCGCTTACCTCCGCGCAAGTAGCGGCAATGGAGACTTCCGACGTTGCGGCCTTGAGTACCGCTCAAGTTCGAGCAATGGAAACCACGGATCTGGCGGCCTTGACTGCCGAGCAGATCGCTGCCGTGAAGACTTCTGGGATCGCGGCACTGACGACGACTCAGGTCGCAGTATTGACCACCGATCAGGTGGTTGCCCTTACCAGTTCGCAAGTCGCTGCTCTGGCTACGAGTCAGATCGCAGTGCTGACCACAACCCAGGCGGCCGCGATCGAAGTGGCTGATATCGCCACCTTGAGCACAGCCCAAGTGGTAGCTCTCACGACGACAGACTTCGTAGTGCTCGGAACGGATCAGATTGCTGCTCTGACCACCAGCCAAGTCGCCGCCCTGACGACCGATCAGATAGTGAAGCTTACGACCACGCAGGTAGTCGCGATCGAAACGTCCGACATTGCCGTGCTGACCACGGCGCAATTGGTCAAACTGGAGACTACTGATCTGGTCAAGATGACGACCGATCAGATTCAGGCGATCAGCGCGGCGGGAATCGCAGCTCTAACGACCACCCAGATTGGTGCGATAACCTCTACCCAGATTCAAGCGATTAGTACCTCGGGAATCGCGAGCCTGACCACGTCTCAAGTATCGGTTTTGACCACTACGACGATTGCGGCGCTGACTACCGATCAGGTGGCAGCGATCTCGACGGCGGGAATAGCGGCCTTGACCACGACCCAGGTGGTCGTTATCGAGTCGTCCGACATCGCGGCGCTTACCACTACGCAGATAGCGAAGATCACCACCACGGATATGGCGGTGCTTACCACGACGCAGATAGTTGCGCTGACGACCGATCAGATACCTGCGTTCAGTACCGGGCAGATTGCTGGACTGACTACAACGCAGGTTGCGGCGCTGCAAACGTCGGATATCGCGGCGCTGACCAGCGGGCAAGTCAGGGGAATCGAGACGACCGACTTGGTGCAACTTACCACGACGCAAATTGTGGCCTTGATGAGCGATCAGGTGATCGGGCTTAGTACGGCGCAGGTCGCCGCCTTGACGACCACGCAGATCGTGGCAATGGAAACCTCTGACTTCGCCTCGTTGAGTAGCTCGCAGCTAAGAGCCATCTCAACTACCGACCTTGCCGCCATTACGACGACGCAGATAGCCGCGCTGACGACGGATCAGATATCGGGATTGCGCACGGATCAGATTGCGCTCTTGACCACGACGCAGTTCGCGGTAATCGAGACATCGGATATCGCCGCGCTGACGAGTGCGCAGGTCAGGGCCATCGAGACGACGGATCTTGTCCGCCTGACCACGACGCAGCTTGTCGCCCTTACGACGGATCAGGTACCTGGATTGAGTACTGGTCAGATAGCGGCACTGACCACAACCCAGATAGCGGCGATTGAATCTTCGGATATCGCGGCAATGTCGAGCGCCCAGGTAAGAGCCATTACCACTACCGATTTGGCTGTGCTCACCACGACGCAGATTGCGGCGCTGACTGTCGACCAGATACCCGGACTGACGACTAGCCAGATTGACGTGCTGACTACAACGCAGGCTGGGGCTCTCGAAACGTCGGATATAGCGGCACTGTCGGGTGCGCAGGTTGCAGCGCTCACCACCACGAACTTGTTGTTGCTCACGACGACGCAGTTCCAGGCGATCTCCACTGCAGGCATTGCGGCTTTGACCACAACCCAGGTGGTGGAGTTGAATACGACCGACATTGCGGCTCTGACGACCGACCAGGTGGCCGCAATCAGTGCTGCGGGCATCGGTGCATTGACCACGACGCAGATTGCTGTATTCGAAACCACGGATGTCGCTGCGCTGACGACGTCGCAGATCAGCAACATCAGTACTACGAATCTGGTTGAACTCACCACAACGCAGATCGTCGCTCTGACTACCGATCAGATTCCGAAGCTGAGCACAGTGCAGATTGCGGCCCTCACTACGACCCAAATCGTCAGCCTGCAGACGTCGGATATTGCTGCGCTGACCAGCGTCCAGGTCAGAGGGATCGAAACGACGGATCTCGCGCAACTGACGACGACGCAAATCGTGGCGCTGACCACCGATCAGATGCCTGGATTTGGTACGGCCCAGATCGCGGCACTTACCACGACGCAGGTCGGAGCGCTCCAGACATCCGATCTCGCCGCGCTGACCAGCGCACAGGTCAAGGGGATCGAGACTACTGATTTGGTTGTGCTGACGACGACGCAGATCGTCGCCATGACGGAGTCTCAGATTGCGGGCTTCAACACGGTTCAGATTGCGGCCTTGACCACGACTCAGGTCGGAGTGCTTCAGACATCTGATATCGCCGCACTCTCCAGCGCCCAGGTTAGGGCGATAGAGACCACCGATCTGGCGTTGCTGACCACCACGCAGTTGGGTGCCTTGAGTACGGATCAGATTCTTGGAATGAGCACGGATCAGGTCGCGGTGCTGACCACGACGCAGATTGTCGCGCTGAGTTCGGATCAGATTCAGGGGCTGACGACTGGCCAGATCCCGTATCTGACGACGACTCAGGTGGCGGCCATCGAAGCGACTGACATCGCCGCCCTAACCACCGCGCAAATCTCCAAGCTGGAGACCTCGGACATTGCGGTGCTGACGACGACTCAGATAGCCGCGCTGACCACGGTTCAAATGGGTGGTCTGACCACTGCACAGATCGCGGCCTTGACCACGACGCAAATCGTCGCGCTTGAGACCACGGACATTGCGGCGCTCTCCAATGCACAGATCGCGAAGTTCGAGACGTCGGATATCGCGGCACTTACCACGACGCAGATCGTTGGGCTGAGTTCCGATCAGATCAGTAGCCTGACCACGGCACAGATTGCGGCACTGACGACGACGCAGGTGGCAGCGATTGAGACGACCGACATTGCGGCGCTGACGGCAAATCAAGTCTCGAAGTTGGAGACAACGGATATTGCTGCCCTCACCACGACCCAAATCGTTGCCTTGACCACGGATCAGGTGCCAAGCCTGACGACTGCGCAGGTTGTTGCCTTGACGACGACCCAGATCGTGGTGTTGGACACAGATGACCTCGTCGTATTGACCACGGCGCAGATCGCCAAGATCGAGACCAGCGACATTGCCGTGCTGACGACTACGCAGATCGGGGTGATCACCACGGATCAGATTCTCGGTTTGGGCACCAGCCAGATTGCCGCCCTCGAAGTAACTCAGATTCCCGGCGTGACCTCAGCGCAGATCACCGCGATGACCACCGCTCAGGTCAGGGGATTCGAGACCACGGATATTGCGGCGATGACGGCGACCCAGGTTGCGGGATTCACCGGCCAGCAAATTGCCTCCATGACGGGGAACGTGGCGGGAGGGTTCACGACCACGCAACTTGCCGCGATGTCGCCAACCCAGGCTGAATCTTTCACCAGTGCGCAACTGGCGGCGATGGATGCCGATCAAAAGAACGCTCTGATGACCGCCAGCGGCGGTACCGTAACGCCTCTGATCCTCGATTTGAACGGTGATGGCGTGCATACGGTGGGAATCAATGCGGGTGTCAGCTTCGACCTGACGGCGTCCGGACAGACGCAGTCGGTTGGCTGGGTATCGGCATCGGATGGCTTCCTGGCGCTCGATCGCAACCATGACGGCAAGATCAACGACGGCAGCGAACTGTTTGGCGAGGCGACGCGGTTGGCGGATGGCACGACGGCCAAGGATGGCTACCAGGCCTTGGCGGCACTCGACACCAACACCGACGGGCTCATCAACGCGCAGGATACGAGCTTCAGCGAGTTGAGGGTCTGGCAGGACGCCAACCAGGATGGTCTGACCCAGGCCGGCGAGTTGAAGGATCTGGAAGCGCTGGGCATCGTGCAACTCGATCTTGGCGCCCAGGATACGTCGAAGTTCGACAACGGCAACTGGATCGGTCTTGAGTCGTCCTACTCGACAGCGGATGGCAGCGCGCACGCCATGGCCGACGTCTGGTTGCAGATCAGCCAGGGCTTCGATCAGAAACTGGATCTGACAACCATCGATCCGACCAGGGTGACTCTGGAAGGCTTGGCTCGGATCGACCTGTCCGGCAACGGTGGTCACGGTGACGTGCTGACCCTGGACGCCAAGGCTGTCGAGAAGTTTGGACAGCATGATCTGGTGGTGAATGACCAGACCGGCGCGGGCCATGTTCAGTTGATGATCCAGGGCGACGCCAACGATACGGTGAAGATGACCGACGCGCAGCACTGGGTCAACGCCGGAACCACCATAGTCGATGGTCAGACTTACCAAGTACTGAACGACGGTAATATGCAACTGTTGGTTGGGGTCAAGGTTCAGCATGATCCTGTAGGCTGATAGCCCACAGTCGGGCATCCCTGCCAATGCCGGTTTCGCCTTGAGGCGAAACCGGCATTTCCATTTTCTGAAAGGTAGAATTTTTATCCTATGTGGTTCCGAAATCTCCAGATTTTCAGGCTCACCTCCGGCTGGGACTATCCCACCGAATCCCTAACGGCCGCCCTGCACAAAGGAATTTTTGCGGGTTGCGGTGCGACCGACCGTGTGGCGCGCGGCTGGGTTCCCCCCCGCGGCAACGAAGGCGAATTGGTTTTTTCGGTGGAACATCAGCAGCTGATAGCCCTGGGCGTCGAGCAGAAATTGCTGCCGGCCTCAGTGGTACGTCAGTACGCCCAGGCAAAGCTGACCGAAATCGAGGCAGCACAAGGCTATAAGCCAGGACGCAAGCAGGTGCGCGAAGTGATCGATCAGCTCGAAGCAGAACTGCTGCCGCGCGCATTCGTCAAGCGTGGTCTCACCTACGTCTGGATCGACCCGATCAACCGCTGGTTGCTGGTGGACGCATCGTCGAGTACACGTGCCGACGAAGTGATGGAGCATCTCAAACTTTCTCTGGGCGATTTGCCCGTCACTTTGCTCAAGACACAGCTGGCTCCGGCAACCGCCATGACGCAGTGGTTGGCAGCGGGAGAGGCTCCCGGCAGTTTTACGATTGATCGCGATTGCGAACTGCGCGCCACGGCAGAAGAGCGTGCCGCCGTGCGATACGCGCGCCACAACCTCGACAGCGATGATGTGCGCAGTCACATTGCCGGCGGCAAGTCGGCCACCCGATTGGCACTTACCTGGAACGATCGCATTTCGTTTGTGCTGACTGAGCAGTTGCAGATCAAGCGATTGGCATTTCTGGACTTGCTGAAAGAGGATGCCGAGCGTCAGTCCGAGAATGCGGACGACCTGTTCGCGGCCAATTTCACCTTGATGTGCGGAGAGCTCGCGCAACTGCTGGAACATCTGCTTGCGATTCTGGGAGGCGAAGGCGAGTGATGCCGGCTCGCGCAGCGGATGCCTGCTCCCGCAGGGGATTCCCAGGCGTGCAGAGCACTTCAGCGCGTAGAGCGACGACGCGCGCGCTGATGCTGTTGGCGTTGCTCGCCTTCGGCTGGCAGGCGCGCGCTGACGGTGTTGACGTAGGCAAACCGTCCAGAGTGCGCAATCTGGTGCCGGCCGGCACGCTCGAAAGGCAGGCTGCGCAGGAATATGAACAACTGAAGCGTCAGGCATCCGCCAAGGGCGCGCTCGGGCCGGACGATCATCCTCAGGTGAAACGGCTGCGGGCGATCGCGGCCCGCATGATACCGTTCGTGGATCGATTCAATCCACGCGCCCGCCAGTGGCGATGGGAAGTCAATGTAATTGGTTCAAAACAGATCAATGCGTTCTGCATGCCAGGAGGAAAGATTGCCTTCTACATGGGGATTCTCGATACGCTCAAGTTGACGGATGACGAAGCGGCAATGGTGATGGGTCACGAGATTGCCCATGCCCTGCGCGAGCATGCGCGCGAGCGCATGGCGAAGAGCCAGATCACCCGACTGGGGGCCAACCTGCTGGGCGAACTGGTCGGTGGCGGTCGTTATGCCGGCGCCTTCCAGTTGGGCGGCAACCTGCTGTCGCTCAAGTTTTCGCGCGACGACGAGACCGAAGCGGATGTGGTCGGACTCGATCTCGCGGCCAGGGCCGGCTTCGATCCGCGTGCCGGGGTAAGTTTGTGGCAGAAGATGGCAGCGGCCAACAAGAAGGCGCCGCTGGAGTTTCTGTCAACCCACCCGGCGGGCGATCATCGAATCAAGGAAATCGAAAAACACCTGCCCGAAGTGATGCCGCTCTATGAAGGCGCAGCTTCAGTGAAGGCTAACGCCGGTATCACCGGCGTTAAGCGCAGCGGCCGCAACTAAGCGGTGCTACCGGACAAACCAGTGAGAGTCGGCTCTGGTGGAACGGCGACGCAGGGCCGAAGCAGTCGGTCCAGTCAGGTCATGCCTGATTCGCGAGCCTTGCGTTCACGTTCGACCTTGATGATGTAACGCTGAATCAGGGTCAACATCGGCCCCGGCAGTTTCACGAACTCGCAGCCGGCACGCTTGGACTTGGTGCCGCTACGCGTTACCGATTCGAATACGCTGCGCACCACGACCGTGCCCGTCACCACACCGACTTCAGGCAGGTCGATCTTGCAGCTCAGCTCCAGGCCAGGTTCGAGCGGGATATCGAGCGGGATCGAAATTACGCCCAGTCCGCCGCCGCTGATGTCGCCGATATGGGCGTCGATGGTTCGGCGCTCGCCACTGGCGCTAGAGAATGTGATGGTGCATTTCAGGGGGCGCGCGATGGGCGTCGCCAAGCGGTAGTATTCGCGGCGTTGCAGGCGCAGCACGCTATCGGGCAGAGCGGCGAAGAAAGCTGGCCCGTCTTTGGTTTCAACGCGCTTCACGCCGCGCAGGATGAACTGGACCTTGACCTTGTCAAGCTGCGTGACGCAGAAGAGCTTTTGTGCCTCCTGCGCCTTCCGGTTCATCTCCGTACTGGCGCCGAGGTCCAAATAAAGGCCATCGTCATGGTAGCTGATCATGCTGGTCAGCACCATGTCGCGGCCTTCGTTGAAAAACATGGTTACCTGCGAAACGTGCTCGACCATCCCGCGAAAGACCGCAAACATTTCGCTCTTGGTATTCAGCATGTACTGACTGAATTCATCAGTGGACAGGAGCTCCGCCGCCATTTTTTGCGCGGCGGTCGGCTGCGCGGTCGGCGAAGGAGTTTCCGGACCGGGAGGGTTGTCGGCTTCAGTACCGCTCATTGCTCAATAGATGCAGGGACAGGAACACTCAGAGTTGCGATTTTAGCTGAGTTTTCCCGCAACCAGACCATCCGCTGATCCGCCTTCACGTTCTACTTGGTATATCCACGCCAGAAGCTCGGCAACCGCCACATACAGTTGCGGAGGAATTTGGCCGTCAAGATCGACCTGGGACAACAATGCCACCAGCTCGGGGGATTCATGCACAAAAACGCCGTGTTCGCGTGCCCGCGAGATGATCTCTTCGGCGATCAATCCTCGCCCCTTTGCTACCACGGTCGGCGCCGAATCACCAGGAGCGTATTTCAGCGCGACGGCAAGCGCGCGCTGTTCGCCATCTTCACTCCTGGCTGTCATGCGTCACCTGCAGGGCAAGCAGCGGCACGCCAGCCGCCGCCATCGCTTTCTCCAGAGACGGCGAGGCATTGCGGAGATCCGCAGCACTCGTACCGGTGGGTGCGTCAATGGTTATTCTCACTCCCTGCGGCGACAGATTCAATCGCGCGTCGATTGATCCCAGCCGCGGCGTGACAAGGCGCAGGGATGTGCTCCAGTTTCTTTCTCCATCCGGCTGCGCGCTGTCCGCGCGCTGGTCGTCTGGTTCGATCTGCCAGTCCAGCGATTGGCCCGACCAGATTTCGCCATGCCAGGCGAGACGCTGCGTCGCAGCGGCATCGAGCTGCTGCTGTACCAGTGGTCGCAGGTCTTCGGGAACGATCTGGGCCGGATTGGGCGTCGTCGTCACTTGCGCGCCGGTTTGTGGGCGAGTTTCTTCTGCACCGAACAGGTTTTGCAGGAGCACCATCGGTCCGGCAGCCTGAGTCGAACGTCCGGTAGAGATGGAGCGAGCAGCGAGGCCACCGGGTTCCTGTGCAGGCTTGGAGGCATTTTCCGCAGGCGAATGCTTCGCCTGCGGTTCGGCACGCAGGTCGTTGAGTGGGCGCTGACCCATCACCCACTGGACTTGGTGGGCCTCGTAGAACAGCCCGCTTTGGCTGACAGCCTTGGCCAGTTGTGGCGCGAGGTCGGCAGCCATCTTGGCCATGTCGGTGGAGGCTTCGGCGAGCAATGGCTGTCCTCGTGTGAGCGCTGCGGGTGGGGGCGCTCCATCGCGTGCCAGCAGAGCGCCGATCAGTTGCGCAGCCGGCGACAGGCTTGCAAATTGCGAATTGGCGGCGGTTGCCGCTCCCGGGAGACCGCCTTTGTCGGCGAGCTGGGCGACGATCAGACGCGGCGTGCGATCGACTACGACCAACTCCAGCGTGTCACCGGTCTTGGCGCCCTCAGGCAGGGCCAGCGTCAAGCTCCGGCCTGCCACCAGCGCTTTATAGGTGTTCTCCGGCAGGACCTCCTGAATTCGCGCGGAAAAAGCCTGTCCGGGGCGAAGTTCGGTCAGGTCGGCGGGGATCTCGCTGACCGGTGCAATCGGTTGCACAGATGCCTCGGTCTGCATCCGCATGCGGACGCCAACATCATTGGGGATCAGTACCACGGCGCTTTCCAGATTGCTGAAGGAGGCGAGGCATGCATGCCGACAACCTCCGCTAGCAGCGGTTTACGCTCCGAAGCTGCCGGGAGCGGGCTCTCCAGCCCCGGCCGCATAGGCCTTCTGAACATCGCGACGGCGTGCGTTGTCGCCGAGAAACTGGCGCACATGTTCCATCCAGGGTTCCGTGTGGCGGCGTATTTCCGCATCGTCTTCAAGGATGCGCTGGATCAGACTGCGCTTGCGGTCCAAATCGGTGCCGGGCGCGCTGCCATCCTCCGGGGTCGCCATCAAGGCGTTGCGCAAACTGGTAACGCCTTGCTCGAGCTCGATCAGGTTATCCCAATCGCTGGCGCGTGCCGCCTCGACCATGCGCGAAGACAGCAGGCTCATTTCTTCGTAGAGTTGAATTTGGGAAGGCATCTGGCACATCGTAGCCATCATGCGGCACCCTTGTTGCGGGAAGCTACGGCAGGATCATTGGCTATTTCCTCCCAGCCCGCTTTGATCTCTCCGAGCAGGCTGGATACTTCTTGAATAGCAGCCAAATCACTGTGCAAATTGGCATAGAGCAGACGGGTGCACATATAGTCGTAAAGCGAATTCAGACGTTCGGCGATCTCTCCCCCGGCCTCAAGGTTAACGCTTGCCTGCAGGCCGGAGGAGATGATGTCTACTGCGGTTGTAATCGCCTTGCCCTTTTCGTCGATTCGTTTGTCCTTGATCGCCTGGGCAGCCCGCCCAAGCGAGAAAACGGCACCGTCAAGCAGCATCGTGATCAACCTATAGGCATTGGCGCCATCGACACCGGTTTCTAGGCCAACCTTGCTATAGGCATCAATCGGTTTGCTGGAAGTAACAAACATCAATGTCTCCTCGACGAGTTATTTCGTGGTAGTGCTGGAAAGGCTCGCCAGCTGCTGAGTCAGATATTGTGATGTGGCCTGCATGCTCGCAACCAGGCTGTCCAGGCTGTTGAACTGCTTGCGGTAGCGCGCCTCGATCTGCGCCAGACGCCTTTCCAGTGTGGTTCGCCGGTTGCCCAGGTCCTTGATGCTGCTTGTGATTCCATCCGTATGACTGGCGACAAGGCCTGTGCTCGACAACATGCTTTCGAGAGTCGAATACATCCGCACCGCAATGCCTTGGGACGAGGCGGAGGTCGAGGAAAACAGCGTACTCACGTCGCTCGACGACGCGGCAAGAGCAGTGTCGAACTTGGTCGACGTGAACACCAGGGATCCGTCGCGCTGCAACTCGACACCAAGATCGGAAAGGCTGCGAGCGACGCCGGTACTGCCTGCCGGCCGATAGTTGATCATGTCGCGTAACGCGTTCTGCAGGCTGCGGGCGCCGCTATCGCCGGTCAACACCGACTTCTGGCCGGTGTCCGCGTTGTAGGCGATCATGCCGCGCAACGCGGTATTCAGGTCGTTGTAGTTTTTTACGAAGCTCGTGATCGTGCTCTTGGCGGACGTCCCGTCCTTGGCGATCGTCAGCGTGGTGCTGGTGTCGAGAACGTCGCCAAGCGTGAGCGTGACGCCCGTAATCGCGTCGGAAAACGAGTTTGTCGTCCTCGTCAATCCGATACCGTCAATCGTGAAACTCGCATCCTGGGCAATGCCACTGACCGGATCGAAGGTGAATTCATTGCCGTTTCCCGCAGTCGCCTCGGGATCGAAGGACAGCTTGGCCAGGTCGGTATTGTTGGTCAGCACGACATCGTTCGCGTCCATTGTCGTGAGCTTGATGCTGTTCTTTTCTCCCGTTTCGGTCGATGTCACCGTGAGCTTGTAACCGGCCGCCCCGACATACACAAGATTCGCCTTTACGCCCGCATTGGCGTCGTTGATGGCATCCCGGATCTCTGGCAAGGTGGATGCGGTGGCGTCGATGTCGATGGTGACCGGCGTCTTGTCAGGGTCGGTGGTAAACGTACCGCCGCTGAACGTGCCGAGTTCGATCTTGAGCTTGCCGTCGATGGTGCTGATGTCGCTGGTGGTAATTGTGGTGGCATCAAGTGCGAAGGCCTGGGAGGCAATCACATGCGACTGAGCTCTCTGGATCACCTTTACCGCATAGGTTCCCGCCGATGCAGCGGTGTTGGCGCTGGCAGAAACCACCGACGTATTCGCCGACGTGGCGGACATCGATTTGAACAGCGTTGTCGAGGTCAGGGCCAGGGCAGAGGTCTGTAATGACGCAAGCGCACCTTTCAGGCTGCCATACGCCGACAGCTTGGCTTGATAACTGGCCTCTCTGGTGTTCAGCACTTCCAGCGGCTGCGATTCGACGGCCATGAGTTTGCTGACCAGGCCGTTGACGTCAAGTCCCGAGCCGATGCCTGCAGATGAAATAGTTGCCATGGCGACTTCCTTTGCGTTGACGGATATAACGGCCGTCAGTAAACAATCTTAAAAACAGCCTTCACTTCCACTTGCGAGCCTAGCCGCTGAAGCACCCCGCGGCGGCAGCCTGCATGCAAACCCTGAACTACCGATTACAGCTTACCCCGAGATATATGCAAGAAAAAGGCCCGCTCGCGGCGGGCCTTTTGAATATCTTGGTCGGCTACGGCCTTATCAGGCTTTTTGCTTCAGCAACATTCCCTGCATCTTGTCGATGGCGCGAGCGATTTCCAGCAATTCTTTGGAGGGAATCTGGCGGATTACATCGCCGGTTTCGCTGTCCACCACCCGGACGATGGTGTCTCCCGATGTGTCATCGACCGAGAACTGGAGCGCACTGGCTCTGGACGGCAAGGCTGCCTTGAGTTTTTCCAGTGCCTGCGTGATCGTCTGTTCAGGGGCTTGCTGCGGGGCTTTCGGTGCCGACTGTTGTACGGGTGCCTCGGGCAGCTTGACCACAGCATCCGCTACAGGCGCAGGACTACTCCTGGTCTGCGCGGGTGGTGGCGTACCGCCAACGGCCCCGTTCAAGGATTGAATGCTCATCTGTATCTCCTTGGTGTCGGCGTTGAGCTAGTCAAGGAATTCTCCAGCTCAAAGCTCAACGCCGCTCAGTCTAGCCTTGTCGCTTAACCGCGAAGCAGTGTCAGAACCTGATTCGGCAGTGCATTGGCCTGCGCCAGCATCGCCACCCCCGCCTGCTGCAGAATCTGGGCGCGGGTAAGGTTGGCAGTTTCCTGAGCGAAATCGGCATCACGGATACGCGAGCGCGAGGCCGAGAGATTTTCAGAAGTCGCCTGCAGATTGGTGATGGTGCTTTCGAGACGCGACTGCAGGGCGCCATAACGGGCGCGCTGGTTATTCACGATCGACAGCGCCGAATCGACCATCGACAAGCTGCGCAGGGCGCTATCGACGGTACTGATGTCGATCCGGGCAACCGTCTGCAACTGACCTGCCGACGCATTGGTGCTGTCCAGCCAGCCGGCCGCAGCTGTACCGACGCTGTCGGTGACCGAGAACGCCTTGTCGGAATCGAACAGCACCTGGCCGGTGATCCAGGCGCCGTTGGCCGCCGTCCAGGAGGTGCTGTCGGCGTTACTGGCAATCACCAACGTGCCGGAGGCATTCGATGCCGTGGCCGTCGATCCGTCGAGCACATTGGTATCCTCGACCACCACGCCGTTTCCGGTCGCTCCCGAAATATTGTTGATGCGCAGATCCTTGCCGGATTCGCTGGTCAGCAACAGCCCGTATCTGCTGTTGTCGGTTTTTACGATGGTCGCCGTAAAGCCGGTCTTGCCCGCCGCGTCGTTGAATGCCTGGGCGGCGGCGTTCAACTGCTCGGCAGTGGAAACGACGTCGGCGGCGGTGTCGCCGCTGGTGGTAAAGGATACCGTCGTGAAGCCTCCGGACGGCGCAGCGGCGGCTGCTGGCGAGTTGGTGTCGGTGGCGAGCATGAAGCTGTAAGTCGTGTTCTGGGCAAAGCCGCCCGTCGCGACGGCGCCTGCGGCGTCATCGGCACCCAGCACAAACTGGGTAATGGCCGAGGCGCGTACACCGGTCGCGGCGTTGTTGACCGACGCGGCGACATCCGAGGCGCTGGCGCCAATTGCATAGTTAATGACAGACGAACCGTTGCCGTTCTTGATGGTCAGAGTGCCGGCGCCGGAAATCGCGGAAACGTTGCCGGTGGTGACGCGCGTCAGGTTGGCATCGACCGTTGCGCCCTGAACCAGGTCGCCGAATCCTGCCTGGGACGTGGCAGCA